>Ga0272448_1002945_pt1 | contig 20739 bp, 38 predicted proteins | sample YNPCB0191_FD_202220 | JGI IMG/M metagenome (GOLD analysis project Ga0272448, IMG submission 202220) | Hot spring sediment microbial communities from Yellowstone National Park, WY, United States - YNP-CB-019-1 | ecosystem: Environmental > Aquatic > Thermal springs > Hot (42-90C) > Sediment... | reverse complement strand
ATATGAATATGGAACACTTCACAGAGATAGCAAAAGCTAGGTCAGTGCCCGGGCCGAGACCCTCACCGTCCGCCAAGACCAAGAGGGGAAACAGAGCCCAGGCAGGTATAAGGTCTGTGGTAGATGTATATATAAGTCTTTGCGATCGCAGCGGTCGCAGAACAGACCTGAGCCTGCCTGTTCTCGAAACCGGCCCCGGGACACCGGGACGGTGGCATGTACGAGCTAGATGAGATCGACTGGAGGATCCTGAGGATCCTGGAAAAGCGACGCTGTCTGAAGATATCCGACGTCGCGAGAGATCTCAGGGACCTGCGCTCGGAAAGCGCAATCCGGGCCAGGATCTACAGGCTGCACTTTACTGGGTTTATCAGGCTCAACCGGAGCATTGCGCATGGTAAGGTGTACTGCGAGCTCTCGGACAGGGCTCTCCGTGTTCTGGAGTCGCCTGGGAGGGTTGCCGGATGCAGGGAGAGGAAGTGGCCTGCGGAAGTCTGACCCTCCTCGGCCAGGATACCGGGAACTCGCGGGTCGAGCTCCAGCACCGCGTGAGCCTCCGCGAGGGCGGGCTAGCGATCGGGCTGCTCTGGGACGTTCTCGCGGATTCTGTGTCCGGAGAGTGCATCGCGTGCGTTGATGACCTGCTGATACCGCTGCCAGGGGATATGGCCCCTAGGCTCAGAAAGCTGCTCGGAAAGAAGATCGTTCTGGCGAGGCTCGAGGGCTACCGCTTGGCGCCGTACCGCCCCATGAGGGTCCCAGGGTGGTGGGGATGATGTCGACGCTCGTCCTCGCCCTGCTGGTGTTCCTGGTGCTGTACGGCCTCGCGCTCGCCGGAGCGGTTCTCATCGAATGGCTGCTGCGCAGGAGGGAGCGGTGATGCCCAGAGGCGAGGTCAATTTTCTGCGGGCTTATCTGGATGACATCCGGAAGATTCCGCATGAGCCGTTCACCGTCCGGGAGATCGGGCTGAGCTGGAGAGCTCTGCACAGATTCAAGCAGCGCGGTTACCTCAGAAGGGTGGGCTACGCTCCTGTTCCGCGATCTGGAAACAGAGTCAGCGTCTGGGAAGCGACCAAGGAGTTCCGGAGAATTGCTGGGGCGATCCTCCGGAGGGAGCAGGCATGAAGCCGGATCTGTATGCGCTCCTCTCCAGAGGTATCCGCTCGATATCTGTCGAGGGTACTTTCGTGCATCGCGGCTGGAGAGGACATGCGCTCCTGCGGGACATCCGCATACCAAACGGCGAGGAGGATCACGTCTGGCTCAACTGGCGCGCTTACGTATCGATACCGGACTTCGAGCAGCTCCGGCCAGGCGATCGCATACGATTCATCGCAGATCTCCAGGGATTCAGGAAGCGCAACGGTGAGCATTCAGTGCGTCTGGAGTGTGTCAGGGAGCTCCGCAGGGTGTCGGGAGGTGAGCAGGCGTGACGGACCACGCCGGGGTTATTATCACACAGCGGCTGGGGCTGGACTGGATACCAGACGAGACTGAGATGCAGATCCTATGGTACCTGTACTCACAGAAGTCAGCTTCCATCGCTGGTATAGCGAACGTCCTCGGCTCGGACGCTGGAGAGATCTCAAAAGAAACAGCCAGAGAGGCAGTCCAGAGGCTCCTTCAGGCGCGTGTGATCACGAGGGGGCTGTCACGAAGTCAGCTCATCCTGCCGTGGAAGACTTTGGAGATCCTGCGAGAGATCCAGCTCGGACGGGCGAGGTATCCTGACATCCCTGTGGATGTGCTGACCAAGCCGTTCTCCGAGCTTGTTTTTCTGTTCGTGCCTGTGGGAAAGGAGAACCGCGCGAGAGCTCCAGAGATCCGCAGAAGGATAACGTCTGCAGGTTTTGCGCTTCGTGGTAATGTCGCTCAGGCCCTGGAGGAGCTGTGGAAGTCCGGCAGGGTTCAGCGGTGGAGGCTGCTGCCAGATCGCGGCCAGTACTGCTACTGGAGGGATCCGGCATGACACTCACAGGATACGTCCTGCAGAGCGTGCCGGTGGGGCGGGAGAATGCCAGGACATCTCGCCAGATCTACGAGACGCTGCGAACATCAGGCCGGTGTATCGATAGAAGACACGTCACAGTCGCTCTCAGAGATCTGTGGAAGTGCGGGAGAGTCAGGCGAGAGAGAGTTTCCGGAGTCCTATCGCACTACCTGTACTGGAGGGATCCGGAGTGAGCTCAGTCACATACGGCCCCCGTGTTATCGATGTGGTCCAGGAAGCCGTGCCCATAGGAAGAGCTCATGCGATACCGTTCTCTGATATCCTCGGGCGGGTCATGTCGTCTGGAGTAGGGGGCAGATCCAACATCGAGCGAGCACTCGCGCGGCTCGTCCAGTGGGGTCTGGTGTCCAGGGAGAAACGACGTGTTGTGCATGGTCCTGGCAGGGTGCTGAACCAGTTCGTGTACTGGAGGGATCTGTGATGCGGATCATGCTCGGCACTACCTCCACGTACAGAGCTCTGGACGGCAAAAGGTACGTCGAGAAAGCAGAGATCACGCGCGAGACAGAGCGAGCGTACCTGCTCGAGATCGCCCGAGGACCGGTGGTGTACAAGCACTGGATCCCGAAGTCGATATCGCTGAGGCTCAAGTCGTTCATAGAGGTACCGGACTGGTTCTGGGAGAGGACTGCTGAAGAGAGGAGCTTGAGCAGAGCTATGCGACGGATCAGCAGCAGAGGAGGTGAGCTGCGATGACCGCCGCTCCACCTCCAGGATCTGCCGTCAGCGCTCTCACCGACTACGAGCGTCTTCTCCGGCTCGAGGAGCTTGTAGAGACTATCCTGACCAGGATCGATGAGCTCGAGTCAAAGATCGGTGAGTTCGAGTCGAAACTTGATGGTGTAAACGAATCTCTTCTGATTGAGATCGCCATGGATCGAAAGAGGATCACGAAGCTCGAGCACGACGAGTCCGTGTCGGCAAAGACTGCTGCGAGGCATCTCGATTCTCTGTACCAGGCGATGATCTCCAGCGGGCTGAAGCAGGTAACGTTCAAGCGTGCTTCAATGCTGATCGGGATATCGTACAGCCACGCCTGTCGACTCAGCGCTATGATTGAAGATGATCCGAGGTTCAAGCTGGTTAAGGATCAGCAGCACAAGCAGAGGTGGTTGATAAGGCTGAACACTTCAGCGTGAAGTTTAGAACGTAAAACCGTCTCATGCAATAGTTATGGTTTTGGAGGATTTGGGCCCAAATCCTCCGGCTGGTAACACGATCGCTGAAAAATATGCGCGTGTTACAATATAAGTTAGTGTGGAGAAGGAGAAGGAATCGAAAAGAGATATATAAAAACTGTGGTGGAAACGAGAGGTGTGCCATAGTTCCCCTAAAACCATAACTATTGCATGAGATGGTTTACTTCTTAGGAGATTTTGAGGATGTTTTGAGGAGGTTGAAGTCGTATGAAAATCTCGGCAGGATGCTGCTGCGGGCCGATCGACGCTTCGAGGCTGATCGAAGAGTCGGGCGTATCGTATGAGGATATCGAGGAGATCTACGTGCAGACGTGCAAAGCTGTGGTCTGCATCAAGCTCCGGAGCGGCGAGGTTCGCGTGATTCATGAAAAGGAATCGAAGGACTACAGCGAACTCTTATGGGTTCCTGATGGACTTCGGTAATTGGAGGCGCTTTGATGGAGCTCATCCTGGATATCGAGACGATTCCAGCAGAGCAGGAGGTTCTCGAGCAATACTGCTCTCTTTTTCCGCACAAGAAGAAGCCGAAAGAAGCTCCAGCGCTGCATCCGTGCACCGCACGGATCGTGGCGGTGGGGCTCAAGCCGCTGGGAGATACTCCTCTGGTCCTGATCGGGAGAACCATGTCCGAGCAGGATCTCCTGGAGCGAACGAGAGATTACCTCGAGGACGTTCGACCGAGCAAGTATATCACGTTCAACGGTACTGCGTTCGACTTTCCTATGCTCCGACTTCGAGCGGCGGCTCTCGGTGTGCAAGGTCTCGGTCGACTACTTCCTACAGCGCGCAGCCCCCGGAACTTCGATCTGTACCATTTCTTCAGATGGGACATGCCGCTCACGCTCTCCGAGCTCTCGATGCTGGTGCTGGGCCGACCGAAGGAGCTCTCGGGAGCAGACGTCGCAGAGCTGTACAAGCGTGGCGATCTAGAGGCAATATGCGAGTACAACATCCATGATCTGGAGATAATCGAGGCGCTGTACCAGCTCAGGGAGGATCTGTTTGGCAGTATTCCGTGAAAAGGAGCGTGACGCCGCTGGGTTCCAGGCTACTCAGTTCTGGTACTGGATGCTGATGAGCAGGGCTTACTGGAGACTCGAGGAGACGTTCGGTTTCAACATGGACGATTGGGCTGCTGGAGTCAGGTGGTGATGCATGCTGCTGTTCAAGCCGGAGCTCATACCGCTGATCCTGAGCGGCAAAAAGACGCAGACGCGCAGGACGTGGTCACGCCCCTGTGTCCGGGTCGGGTCTGTCCATCAGGTCAAGACCCGCCTGTTCGGTGAAGCTCATTGCAGGGTGCGCATCACGGGTCTGAGGAGGGAGAGGCTGGGAGACATCTCGGAGGAGGACGCCCGGGCCGAGGGGTGCAGCTCCAGAGAGGAGTTCATCCGGCTCTGGAGATCGATTCGTGGCTCCTGGGAGGAGGACCGGGCGGTGTGGGTGGTGACGTTCGAGGTGATCGATGGCGTCGAGGAGGGTGGGAGAAGATGACTGAGTTTATGCTTCCAGCTGATTGTTTGTGTGTCCTCTATATTTAAGAGCGAAAGTATAATATTATTAGAACTGTATGACTCCTTTCATGCTCGGAGGAATGAATACGTCTGAGATATTGAGGGAATTATGCAGAATCCCTGAGTTTAACGAGTTCTACCATAATGAGTGGGTGCCCATAGGCATTCCTTTAGAAGTATATATTAATCATTCGTGCCCACAGTATGCCCTTTTCTATATAGATAATGGCAAACTCTTCATTGAGCTTAGGCCTTTGCAAGTCGGGCCAAATAATGCTGAACTCATAGGATTTCTTGTCGCACACGAGATGCTTCACGCGATACATTATAAAAAGGGAATGCAACTTGAATTTAAGATGTGCAATGAAATCATAAAAGAAATAAACATTGATAAAAGAGATATTGTAGACTTAGCTTACCGGTTTGGAAGTATGTTCGACGATCCACTAGTTGATTCATACCTACAAAACAGATACGGCTTCGATCCTGCTGAATTCTATATTAAAGTAAAGATACCGGACACTATTAAGGGCATAAAATCAGAGAAAAAACGTACCTCAGATGATCTAATTATACTAAAACAAGCATTGTTTTACTCACAGTTTGAATTACAATTTACATATATTACTAACGAAAAAGCAATACATAGGTGGAATAGTTTGAAAAATATGTATGAGAAAAAACGCCCAAAAGTTAAAAAACTTGGGGATAAAATTTACTCTATAACAATAGAAACCGGATATGATACTTTAGAGAAACAACGTGCAAGCTTCGACAAGATTGCTGATATGTGCATGATCAAGGGGGTCAGGCTCAAAGAGATAATTTGCTACGTGTGATCCGATCGATCCGTCACCTTTACTATATCACTGCCCCATAATACCACGCCAGCCAATGACATCCGAGGCGCGACCGGATCCGCCGGAAAAGTATATCGACAGATACCGATGCATTTTTTAAGTGTAACGTCTCACATCATGCTGCTGGAAATGACAGATCCAGCGCCAGTGGAGACGCCTCAAATCTCCGCGAACCAGTACCGGTGGAAGACGGTGCTAGGTGCAAGCCGATTTGATATCATCGACTTCGTCTGCCCCAGCTGCAACAGAATCATACTCTGGGACGTGCGGGGCTGGCCGTTCTGTCCGTGGTGCGGCTTACACGTGCACCAGCAGCCGAGGAGAAAGGCAGACTGGTTCCGGTTCGCGAGATACAGCGGGCTCAAATGGAAGGAAAAAGCCAGGTCGGCTGATTTTCCGTAGATGGTGCTGCAGGTGTAGGTTATCATAAACGAAGTGGGTCGGGCACTCTTTTCCTCCCTCCTACATCCTACGGCCATATCACGGCCCCCGACCCTCACCACCGTCCCGTTTCGAGGTGATTCTTTCTGAGCCTGTCGAATGTGTACCAGTCGGTCCGGTCACCGGTCGGGAAAATCGCCAGGATCAGATGCCCTGAGTGCTCTGGCACATGCAGGGTGGACGCTCGATGCGAGGTGGTGTGCGAGAGGTGCGGGCTCGTAATCTGCACGTGGGGGATGGCATGATTAGATTTTGTGATGTCGACTGGCGTGAGGTGCTGAATTACTGGGACGAGGAGGATATTGAATATCTCCTGTGCATCTGCCAGGAGAAGCTGGATCGTATCAGAAAGGCGAGGCTGCGAACCACGAACTGGTAATCTCGATTAAATTTCGGCAATTTTCGTCAATAACCGGTGCAAAGGGATTGAGTTGGGCAGGAAATGCAGCATCTGTGAGCACCCTCAGCGAGACGAGATCGATAAACAGCTCTTGCACGGCGATTTAGTATCGGAAATATCGTTGAAATTCGGCGTCTCTGACCGAGCGCTCTATAGACACGCAAAGTCACACGTTCCGGAGCTCCTGGCCAAGGCATCTAGGGCAAACGAGGTTGCCAGAGCCGATAACCTTCTGGCTGAGCTCAAATCGTTTCGTGAGCGAACGATTCGTCTGCTCGATATGGCAGAGCAGGCTGGCACCACCAGAGCATATGGTTCGCCAGCTCAGTACCTGAAAGAAATTCGAGAGCAGATCAAGCTCTTGGCTGAGCTCGAAGGCCGGATCGCGGCTCAACCTCAGACGAACATCAATGTCCTGTTTAATAATCCTGAATGGATCGAAGTTCAGAGGCGGATTATCGAGGCATTGGAACAGTATCCACAGGCTAAGGAGGCAGTAATCCGTGCGTTCAGCGGTCGAGTGTAACTTTTTTCTACCGGCTCGATCCTGCTTCATGGGCGCGGGAGATGCTTGGCTTCGAGCCGGACCCATGGCAGGCGGAGGTTCTGAGGTCGAGCGCAAAAAGGTTGCTGCTGAATTGCTCGCGCCAGAGCGGGAAGTCAACAGTTGTTGCTCTGCTGGCGTTGCACACTGCGATGTACTGGCCCGGGAGCCTGATTCTGTGCCTCTCGCCGACGCTGCGGCAATCTGCGGAGCTGTTCAGGAATGTGATACGGTTCTACCGCATGAATATGAGTGCATCTGAGGCAATCCCAGCCGAATCTGAGACAGCGCTTCGGTTGGTCTTAGAGAATGGTTCGCGTATAATTTCACTGCCCGGCAAGGAGCAGACTGTTCGCGGGTTCGCGTCTGTATCTTTGCTTGTGATCGACGAGGCTGCCAGGGTGCCTGACGATCTCTATTACTCGGTGAGGCCCATGCTGGCGGTCTCGCAGGGTCGGATGGTTGCGCTTTCAACACCATTTGGTACACGCGGCTGGTGGTACGAAGCCTGGACGAACGGAGGCCCAGAATGGGAGCGCTGGGAGATTCCTGCATCGAAGTGTCCTCGCATCTCTCCGGAGTTCCTTGAGGAAGAGCGAAGGGTTCTGGGATCGTACTGGTTCGAGCAGGAGTACAACTGCAAGTTTCTTGATGCGAAAACGCAGGTGTTCCGGCGGGAGGATATAGATTCTATGTTCCGTGAGCAGGTGGAGGTCTGGGACCTTTGACCAACGGCGAGCTCCGGATCGGTATAGATATTGGTAAGCGTCACGATCCGACCGCGATTGTCGTGGCGATTGCCGAGCGAAGACAATCGGAAACACATTTTGTCGTTCCGTTTCTGAAGCGGCTGGATCTGGATCTATCATATCCCGATCAGGTCGAGGAGCTCCAGGACATATGCAGCCGTGCTGTCAGAAGGTTCTGGCTGATAAACAGATCTGCACGCCAGCCGAGAATACTGATCGATGTGACTGGTGTCGGTGATGCTGTCCTGGATACGCTGAGACCAAGAGTCCAGAACGCAGCCGAGGTTCTGCCGTGCCGGTTCATGGCGGGTGATCGACTTGTCCGTGACGGCGGAGAGCTCCGCGTGGGCAAATCGTACTTTGTGAGCAGGCTGCAGGTGCTCTCCGAGGGCAAACGCATACATCTGCCACAATCGTCCGAGGCACTGCAGCTTTCGCAGGAGATGCTCGATTTCGATATCGATGTTGATGAGAAGGCAACGTACGGCGCAATACGTCCCGGCACGCATGACGATATGGTTACGGCGCTGGGTCTCGCATGTCTGCTGGACGTGAAGGATGACCAGCGCCTGACAGTTCGCGGGACAACTAAACGGAGCATACTTATCGGCTGCGAGGACTGGTTTGGAGAAGCATCGCGTCACCATCTAACAGGATAATCACAACAGGTTAACCACATGCCAGACAATAATACGAATACCATATCACCACCATCACGGTATCCCAAGTTCACTTTGAGCCGCAAAATTGTAGGCCAGGAGTACGGCCGGTCCGGTCTTCAGTACTATCTACCAGGCTGGATCCGCAGAGACTTCCTGCCAGAGCTGCAGGGCCGGCAGCTGTGGCTTGTATACGAGCAGATGGGCTCGAACGATGCCTACGTAGGCGCAGCTCTAAATGCATACTCGCTGTTCATTCGCAGAGCAACATGGCATGTGGATACAGTGGTGAGCGAGAACAAGTCGAACGGTTCGGCAGAATTCTTAGAGCAATGCATGCATGACATGTGGCACAGCTGGCAGACATTCATTGCAACTGCTGCCAAACCTGTGCTGCAGTTCGGGTTTGCGCCGTTCGAGAAGATCTTCAAGGAAAGGCGGGGCGAACAGGACGACGAGAGATACTCATCGCTATACGACGATGGTGCGATAGGATGGGCTAACTTCTCATTTCGGAGTCCGGATACAATTCTTCACTGGGATTACGATCCGAATGACGTAACCAGGCTTATTGGACTTACACAGCTCGCCGCGCCCGACTGGCGTGTGACGTTCATCCCGATCCAGAAAATACTCAACCTGCGAGCCGAACCGGGAAAGGACAATCCGGAGGGCAGATCGATTCTCAGGCCGGTCTGGAGGGCATGGCGAACAAAGACTATCCTTGAAGATTTGAGAAATATCATCATTGAGCGCGGCGGCGCTGGATTACCATGGGCTGAGGTGCCTGCAAATATCGCCAACGCTCCGGTCCTAGCAGCATCTGATCCGGACAATCCGGCGGTCGCAGACGCACTGGCATCGTATAACAGCATTGTGGAGACGCTCGAGAACATAACGCAGGATACTCAGAAATGGCTGATCACTCCACAGGTCTGGGGTCCTGATGGTCAACCCCAGATCAAGATCGGGTTTCTGCAGCCGTCGATGGGTACGGACATCATCGGGCATATCACTGCATCAATAGATGCAGAGGCAAAGGCAATACTGATCGCGACGATGACTGAGTTCCAGGCGCTCGGCATGGGTGGTACCGGCAGCCTTGCGCTCTCCAGAGACAAGACTGACAACTTCACGTTAGCTGTGGCTGCGACATGCACATCATTCCAGGAGTCCATCAACAGCCAGGCAGTCAAGCAGCTGTTCCATCTGAACCCGCAGTTCGAGTTCGAGAAGGGCCAGCCCAGACCACGTATCGTCTACGATCCGCTCGTCCCGCTGAACACGCAGGACGTTGTGGCGGTTCTCAGCCTGTTCGAACGCGTGGGCTGGGATCTGAGAAATCAGGCAGAAATCCGTGATGCTATCATCAAAAATCTGGGGCTTCCGGATTATGTCGAGAGCGCGGTACGTGATGAGGTTGAGGGCCACGAGGGACCGATCGATGAGCTTCTCAACGGCCGCAGCGCGGTCGATGTGATACTGGGAGATAAAGTGCGAGAAGATCAAAAACAGAATCACTATGAACTCTGAACTCCTGCATTTGATCCGGGAGACTGGTTACCTGACGGACGCTGATCTTGACGCGAATGAACGATACGAGCTTCTCACACCTCGGTTCTGGAGAACAGTCGAGGCGCTTGGGTACGATTCTGTCCATCTAAAGCGTATCCTTTGGATGCTCGCAGGCCGGCCTGAGGAGGATCTGATCCGAGCACTACCTGAGTCTCCGATCCAGAAAGCAGTTCGTCAGTCAAACGAGCGTCGATCAAGCGACGAGCAGGACATCCGACGCAGGATCAAAGAGATTGCAGCATCAATATCGGAGATGTACCGGCGCGGCGAGAAGGCAATCCAGGAATCGATAGATCGCTACATAGATAACCCTGACAGGCTCCGCGCGGAAACAGATCGCATACGGAGAATGCTTCTTGCACAGGCAGCATCATGGCTCGGCGTTGCCGTGCCTGGACTTTACGTTACCGGCGCACGAGTCGGCACGCTGCAGGGACCGCATGCAGATGCAGTCAGAGCGTTAACAACTCAGGAGCTCAACCGCTTCAGGGAGCTCGACGCACAGATCGGCCGGCACATCGAAGAGGTAATCGCCGAGGCCGAGAAGAGACGCATCCAGGCCGAGCTGGCAAACCGTGAACCCGACTATTCAGGTCTCAAAGGCAAGATTGTGGGTTACAAGACTGTCGAGGGACGCAGGCTCGGACTGTCTGATTATGTCAAGATGCTTGCTCTGACGGCATCCAGGGACTTCTACAATCTCGGAACACAGAACGGGATGCTGCACCGCAAGGAGGATCTCGCACTCATTTCCCGGGAGGTCAGGGTGAACACATGTGATGCGTGCCGTCGATGGGCTGGAAAGATTGTCTCGATCTCGGGCCGGTCTAAAGATTATCCGTCGTTGCAGGAGGCGCTCGATGACGGCATCATGCATCCGCACTGCATCCATTACCTGATTCCTGTGGACTATCCGGGCTCAACGTAAAGTAAAAGAGGAATCGATCATGCAATCCACAATGTACGGGTTTGATGTGGAGACTGGAAAGCGGCACGGGTTACGACTTTCAGGGAATGCGTTGCTCGTGCAGGATGTCGGCTGGACAATCCTAGGAAAAGCGAGATACACTATAGATTCTGGTGCAGTTGCACATACGCTAACGAGTGGCACCAAACAGATTCTTCTCACAACAAATCTCGATTCAGAAGAATCCGCTAGGATTTACATCGATTTTGATGCAGAAACCCCGAGTGCCTCTGAAGCACCTGTGATACTCAAAGATGCTATCGTGCTGCTTCCAGTTGCAGGAGTGCATACTGTAAACATCATGTGTGATATAAGCGCTGAAGTGGGAATTCTGGAGCTGGGTTAGGCGATAGAGAATAGCAGGGCGCAAACTCCGGCCCTCTGGCCAGAGAGGACGTCACAACACGCAGTGTGGTGTGGGTGTGATCATGCGATACGCATACGATGAAACTGCATATATTGTTGTAGAATTCGAAACCAGTGAATCTGTCTCGATCTCCGTATATGATCTATCGGACGATTCTCTGGTGGTGGAAGACGACTCAATGACAGAGATCGGATCCACTGGGCTGTACAAGTATGAGTTTGATCCCGAGCTTGAAACGCCCGGTGAACTAAAGCAATACCTCTACATTGCCAGCAACGGGACATCAACAAAGCACGGTGTTCTGGTGTTCGGTGGATATCCAGATCAGCTGAGCGAGATAGCCTCAGCGATCTCAGGTCTGGAGACGGTTGTCTCAGGACTGGAAACCATAGTTTCTGAGTTGGAACAGAAAGTCTCAGATCTCGAAGCCGAGGTTGCTGCAGTAGATGCGGACATTGGCGAGCTGACTGATTTCACGGCAGGAAACAGAGTTATCGAGAACAATCAGCTCATCATGTACACTCCAGATGGTCAAACCGAGCTTGCCAGATTCAATCTCTTTGATCATATCGGCAGACCAACGATGACGAACGTGTACAAGAGAGAACGAATACTATAACTTTCTCCTGCTTCCACAAAGAGAAGGTTTCCTGTTTGCTTTTCTGTAATCTTGAACAGTTTGTGTAAGAGGTTCTGAGATGAGATTGAAGTGTCATAACTGCGGTACAGCAGTTGAATATGAAGTTCCTCCTAAGGAGTTTGTCTGTGCTGTTTGTGGAGCTGTCAACGTGGTGCCAGTTTATACAGGCGCCAGTGATGAAGAGCTGGGATGCATCTCACCGACCGGGTTTGAATGGCAGATGCCGGCTGGCAGGATCGGCAATCCAGTTCTCGGCTACAAGTACGTAACTGCACAGGGAACACAGATGACCCGCGAGGAGTATCTGGCGGCGTTCAAGATCGATCCCGAGGTAGCGCTCAGTTATATGCGGAAAAACAAAGGTGTCAGGTTTGGCTCGCAGGTTCAGCAGTAATTACGAGTATCCAGCCTATTCGAGTGATGAGCTGGGCGAGCCCGATCCTGAAGCCGAGCAGCAGGCGGCAATCGAGCGCGGTAAGTCTCTTGTTGATGACTGGATCGAGCTGAAACAGCTTGGCAAAAGAGCTGAACGATACTGCTGAGGTGTCTCATGGGTATCGATTATTCAGACATTCACGTTCCTCAATTTGGAAGTGGTAAGATGGATGAGAACGAGATTGAACATGAGGACGTTACAGAGAAAGATTACGAGGATCTGGACATGGCATATGCAATCCTGGAGGAGGAGAGTGCAGGACTCGACGAGCTCCGGGAGATCGCAATGGAGGTCGACGATCCCAAGCTGAAGGAAATTCTGGAGAGGATCTACGAGGACGAGAAAACACACACCGAAGCGCTCAGACAGTGGATTGCGGAGGCCGGCCCTGTGGGCGAGTCGCACTCTCAGTCTCAGGAATCGCCTCCATCCTCGGAGCCAGAACCTGCAGCAGAGATGTCTGTTGATAAGGATGAGGACAGTAAAGAAGACGAAACTGAATCAACCAGTGCATCAGAGATATTAGACGAGATTCGACAGGTCTTAGAGGAGCACGAGGTTGACAAAGACGAGCCTGAAGCAGAAAGTGAAACTGATCTGCAGAAGGACGATGAGGATACTGAGGACGAGGATAAGGACAAGGCAGCCGCGGTGGCAGAGAAGAGCTACAAGTCGATCAGGGTCCCCATCATCAAGGGTGATCAGCAGATCGTCTATGGTATCGTATCTGAACCCGGTGTGGTGGATCTGCAGGGCGATATTCTGAGTGCAGAGGAGATTCGCAAGGCCGCACACAGTTTCATGATGAAATCACAGAGAATCGGCGTGGAGCACACGCGGCCCGCAAAAGCAAGCATCATAGAGTCGTATATTGCACCAGTTGATTTCACGTGTAATGGCCAGCGTGTCCGGAAGGGATCCTGGGTCATGGCTGTGAAGATCCACGATCCGGAGCTTTGGGCAGCCGTGAAGCGCGGCGAGATCACGGGATTCTCAATCGCCGGCACCGGCACCAGGACACCGATGTGACTTTGTAGCTTTTTTTTGCGCGATAGCAGTTACTGAACTTATCTCTAAAGTTTGTGAGGTGGATATGCCGAACATGCTATCAGATCTCGAGCTGGACGAAGTCTCGCTCGTAGGAAAGTCTGCAAACGGAAGGAGATTTTTGGTATTCAAAAGTAAAGACAAAGGTGAACAGAAAATGACGACAGAGCCCGCTAGGGCGAAGAACGCCAGAGCTGATGACAGCGAGGCTCTGGTGAGCAAGTCGGCCATCATGGACATCATCCAGAAGGCTGTGGAACCGATCGCAAAGGAGAACCGCGAGCTCAGAAAGGAGCTCGAAAGGCAGAACGAGATTCTGAAGCGGAAGAGCTACGTTGAGATTGCAAAGGCACATCTCAGCGAGCTGGTATCACCGGAGGAGGGCGCTGACATTCTCAAGTCGCTTGAGAACGTGCCTCCGGATGCCCGCAAGACGATCCTCAAGACGCTCAAGCAGGCGAACGCTGTGAAGAAGGAGGCATCGAAGCTTCTCTATCATCCGCTGGGATCGAGCCAGCCAGCTCCTGGCAGCGCAATGGAGGAGTTCAATGCGCTCGTCGAGAAGCGGATGAGCGAGATCCGAAAGAGCGGCTCGACTGGCAGCGATCCGAAGGTGCTCAGAGCAATGGCCGTTCAGGAGATCACCAGGGAGAGACCGGAGCTGGCCAGAGCGGTTCTCGCCGAGGAGAGAGCAAACACCATGAAGATCCAGCTGGGGGTGCTCTAAATGGCCACGACACAGGTTGCAGCACCATTCAGAGAGGCCGTACCCGGAGATATCAGCTCGTATGATGTCGAGGGCGACCTCTCGGCGTACGAGTACTGCTTTGTTGAGCTCGATAAGGCCAGAGCCAGGACCGTCAAGGCATATGCTGGCGGGTTCCCGGTTGGAGTTCTGACGAACAGACCGGTCGAGGATCCGACCAGAACCGAGTTCTCCACGATCGCACTCGTCCAGTACAAGGGCAAAGCGCTTGTAAAGGTTGGTGCCGGCGGGCTCGCACCGGGCGATCTCGCAAAAGTAACTACAGGAGGGGTGGTCGTGGCTGCAACCCCCGCCGATGGAGATATCCTGGTGGGGCAGTGCGAGGTGGGTGCCGGTGAAGGCGAAATCGCAACGATCCGGCTCTTCTCGACGTATGTGAGGGTGGTGGCGTAAATGCATCCAGATGCATCTCTTGATTACAAGGCAACGATAGCAGCTCTGCAGCGTGAGGTTGTCTGCAAGGGCGTTGATTACTCGCAGATCCACGTGGCTAGGCTCGAGTCCGAGTGGTCTCTTGCATACAGGCAGGAGCCAAGCAACTTCATAGCAGATCGGTGGTTCCCGCTGATCGGAGTCAACCAGATCGCAGGACTGTACCCCAAATGGGCTAAGGAGAATGCATACACAAACAAGGCTGGAACCTGGCGGCCTGGCAGCATACCACCGCAGGGCGAGCTGAAGGTTGACCAGCCGGGCAGCTATGTCTGCCAGAGGTATGCGTTCGAGATGCCGCTTCCTGCGGACATGCCGTTTGTGGCTGATCAGGGATACCCGATTGAGATGGCCACCACGCAGATGGTCACAGACGTCCTGCAGCTCAACAAGGAAATAACCATCGCAAACGCCTACTTCAAGGAGGGTGTGTGGGGTATCGATTGGACTGGTGTATCGAGTGGTGAGACCGGTACCGAGGAACAGGTGACCGGTCTGACATTCCGGCAGTTCAACGATGCTGATTCAGACCCGCTGCAGGTGTTCAAGGATGCCAAGCTGGCAATCAAGAAGAGGTCTGGCGTGAAGCCGAACACGCTCATCATGGGCGAGCAGGTATACGAGGAGCTCAGGATCAATCCGCAGCTCATCAGCCTGTTCAGGAACCCGCAGGCTGCAGAGAAGGTGCCGACGAAGCTGAACGAGCAGATGATCGCTCAGGCGCTCGATGTTGATCAGATCATAGTAGCATCTGCAATGTACAACAAATCGCCGCCTGGATCCGAGGTCGAGCTCGACTGGATCTTCGGGAAACACATGTGGTTGGGATATGTCACCACCCCGGGACCCATGAAGACAATCGCTGCGATGAACCTCTCGTTCAACGAGCCCCTGGGAGGGTTTGATACCGCGATTACGCAGGTGCCTGATCTGCACTCGCACACCACCTACTACCAGGGATTCCAGTGCTGGTGCCCCGTGGTGGTCGCGCCGGATGCTGGGCTCTTCATGAAGAACGCAATCGCATGAGGGCGATCCGGATGGAATATGTTGTAGTGAGACGCTTCCAGCGGCATGATGGCAAGACCCTGAGAGTTTATGCTCGGGGTCAGGTCATCCCTTCTAAGGAAGCAGCAAGCATACCTGCAGATGTTCTTGACAGATTAATCGCAGGCGGATTTGTGTATCCATCCGAGGGAGTGAGAAAGACGAACATGAGGAGGTCAGGCGATGAGGATATTTGAGACTCTCTGGGGCAAGACAAAGCTTGATTCGCTATATACACGTAGAGCAGAGATCAGGGAACTGCACCTGCCAGACGAGACCGGAAAGCTCACAAAAGTTACATCGACTGCAGACGATTTGAACGCAATTTCAGCACTGCTGCCAGTCCGATGGCCACCACGTGTCCTCAGTGCACTCATTCAGCTTAACGGCTGGGGTAAAACACCAATTTCCTTCACAGATGATACTGCAGCTCAGATCACCGGTATGAGTTCGGCTGTTGACATGAGTGCAGTCGGCAACGGCGGGACAATCAAACTCACTATAGATGATGGTTCTGTACAGACGGCAACGCTGCACTGTACCGCCGGATACCACACAGGCGGCTCGGGCGCATCTACAGACATGACTGGGGAGGTAGATAATAAGTTCAAGATATCCGTGGATGGCGACACAGCTGAGACAGTAACATGTGACTGGACTGGATGCGACACAGGCGCTAAAATTGCAACCGAGATGCAGGCCAAGATAAGAGCGCTGGGCGGCAAGAAATCAGGCGTCACGGTTGCGTTTGACACAGACCACTACGTGATAGCCAGCCCCACACTCGGCACCTCTTCGAAGATCCGCATAACACATGCCGCAGATCACGATTGCTGTGACGAACTCAAGATCGGGCCTGATTACGGAACTGATACCGACGGCACGGGTGACTGTGCCGACATTAAAGCGGTTACACCAGCGGAAATTGCCGCGCTGATCAACAAAGATATAGATGGATGCACAGCGAGCGTGGTTAACGGAGTTCTCACGATCACGAGCGATACTGCGGGCAGACTCAGCAGAGTGCTTGCAGGTAACGGTACGCTGAACACGCTCTGCGGTTTACCCAATGGAGAAGTCGGCTACGGAGCAATCGGTCTTGGCGATGAAGAGTGGTATGACGACGAATATCTTGTGTTCATATCACACAAGGGAGCGTCTGCTTCGTTGGGTCTGGCATGGGACAACCCGACCTCTTCCGGGTTCAATATCATCCCTGAATCTGCATCGTCTGACTATGTTGCGGTGATGGTTGTCGGGCAGACATCATGGAGCTGAATAGCAGATTAGCGTGGGATTGAATTGAGTTCAGAGCAGGCAACCTATACTGGCAGACCGGCGGAACGAAAAATCGACGCTGTGAGGCTTGAGCTCGGAAAAGATGAGAGCCTGGAGCTCCTCACAGATGCAGAGATTGAGTACTATCTGGCCAGAGCAAACCAGAATGTACTGCTTGCAGCATCGTACTGTGCAGAATCCATTGCGGGAATGTATGCAGGGCTCGTCGATAAGTCGATGGGCGGGTCGTCAGCGAGCCTGAGCCAGAAGGCAGAGGCCTGGCGCAAGAAGGCACACGAGCTGCGGTACCTGGCTCTGAACACAACTCTTACACCAAAAGCATCATCATCGATGCCCAGAAAGCTTCGGTTCTGGATCGGCCAGCATGATAACCGTTCTGGATATACTCTCCAGCATGACAGAGAATAGCAGGGCGCAAACTCCGGTCTTCAGGCCGGAGTAAGCCCGAATCACCCTCGGACTGAGGGGTAGAGCCTGTGGAGATACTGGATGAAACAGATCAATGAGACAGGAAGCTCCGGCCTTCAGGCCGGAGAGGAAGTCACATGAGTGGCGGGATGCAGCAGTGAGATACATAGACCGAATTTTCTTCAACGAGTTCAAGACTGGAGTTATCAATGCACACTGGGTAGACACTGACCGCTGGATACTGTTCTCTGGTGTTCCTCCTGTGGCGCTTTCTCCAAACGCACCATCCGAGTTCAGGCTCGCTGCTGTAACTGAGCCTGTTCCGGGTCATGAGATCACATCAGGAACTATTTCCTTTGACCAGGAAGTGTTAGCGTTTGCTCAGCCAGGACGACTTGCCACCAGATCGGTCTTCAAATCCCTTCCAGCAGTGACGGTTGATGGGTTAGACTGCAGGATCACGATCGAGTGTATATCTCCAGAAGGAGCTCCGCTCTATCGAGAAACACTCCGGCCGTTCGAGATGATCTGTTTTCCCAGAACACGTATTCTCCGAGACCAGGCCGGCAGCGGGTATATGCAGACGGATTATGACATCTACACAGAAGAGGTCATACCGATAGGCAGTCGAATAAGATTCATCGATCCGCATCAGAACGGCAAGCTCGTGGAGGTGTACATAAGAGCACGAACCTCCGCGGTTGATCTCGAATTTGAGAACACACAGCCGTTCCGGATATATAACTGTGCATGAGACGAAGGTGGAAAAATGCGCAAGCCTTACTACATGTCAAAAACATTTTGGGTGAACCTGATCGCTTTGCTTGCCATGATCATACAATCTGTTAACGGGTTCACAATTTCTCCAGAGGAACAGGCAGCGATCCTGGCAGTGGTCAACATCTTTCTCAGGTTCTACACTCACGAAGAGATCAAGTTCTGAATTGTAGCTGGTGATCGCAGTGGAGAACAATTCGCTTGAAGCCCGGATTTCTCGAATCGACGAGCGGACGATGAACATACAGTCGCTGCTTGAGAAGATCTCGCTCCAGCTCAGCGATCATGATTGTCGTATCAACAAGCTGGAGCAATGGCAGAACCAGCTCTTGGGATCTATCGGTGTACTGACATTTCTTGTGGTTCTCTTAGTGACATTGCTCAAAACATTCACGTGAGGAAGACGCAAATGCTGGATTTTGCATCAGGAGATCTCTATTACATGATCATCGTGTCTCCACAGATCGCATGGTGGCTGGCGGATCTTCGGATGTGTGAGTCAGAGCTTGAAAAACAGATGTGGGATACAGCTTTCGGGGTGAAGTTTTGCAATTGGGATCACTACAAGCAGACGCAGGGCTGGTGGCTGGCGAAGAGGTCCTGAGCATTGGTCCTGCGGTCCAGGACTGGCTCGAGAGCAACTGGCGGGAGATCTTCTCAAGTGGTATAATGCCTGAGCCAGAGCCGGGATGCCCGGGATAAGAAATCAGGAGGCGCAAAGATGGACAGCTGGAGATACGACTCTGAAAAGGGATGGATACGACCCAAATCTGAGACACCAAATATAGAAAAGAAATCGAATGCTGGCGGTTCTAAGAAGAGACAGAAAGAAGCTGGTAAGAAACGCTAGAACTGAATAGAGGCGAGTGCGGATGACTGATATCAAGTATCTGTCGCCACGGACCAATCAATGCATTCTTCCGACGCACATTGAAGTGCTCTCGAGAGCTCTTCGTGGCGTAGGGGTGATCAGCGGCAATGCTATCTTCCCCACTGATCCGCCCAGCATGGCAGTAGTTGTTTCGGCAGGAACCATCCGGATTGGTCCGGACGTTCTCGATGTATCTGAGCAGACAGTCAATATATCGCCCTCAGACGAGACGCTGTACCGCATCGATGTGATATACAGGGACACCTCTGGAAATGCACAGGTTCTCACTGGTGTGCCGGCCGAAATTATAAATCCTAATCAGCTGCCCAGCTGGACAGGCTACATTTCGCCATCGCCTCCTGAAGAAATTCCCGACGGTGTAATACTCGGGGTTGTATTTGTACCGGCAGAGACAGAAACAATTCAGGCATCGTATATATGGGAGTTTGCAGCGGGCGTTGAGGACCCGGTGCTTGTGGGCGACATCGTAACGTCTGTGGGCTCCCCTGGAGACAACTCGCATGTACCCTCTGAAGCTGCAGTACGTACACTTGCAGACACGAAGCTCAATTTATCTGATATAGTCACTACGCTCGGCAATCCCGGGAGCAATTCCAAGGTCCCCTCGGAAAAAGCAGTGCGTGATGTATTCAATTTGCTCGGTGTTACAAACGGGAATAATCATGATCACTATGGTGGAGACGGTGCTCAGATAAGCCATAGTACGCTATCGAACCTCACGGCAGATGATCATACTCAGTACCTCAACACCACGCGTCACGACACAACCGCTCGACATGGGTCGTCGGTGGTCGATCATGGCTCGATAGGCGGTCTCGGTGACGATGATCATACTCAGTATCTCAACACCACGCGTCACGATACAACATCGAGACACACACCAGGTACCGTTGTGCCGGTAGTGACAAGCGTTGGTAACCCAGGTAGTGACAGCAACATTCCTTCAGAGAAGGCCGTGAGAACTGCTGTCAACGATATGACAAACCTCGCCACACAGATGCACGCTCTGACATCTAAAGCAACACCTGTCGACGCTGACGAGACGTTCCTCATTGATTCAGCGGCATCCTATGGTCCGAAACGGCTCACATGGTCTAATATCAAAGCAACACTGAAATCTTATTTCGATACACTTTATGCAGTAGCTGCAAAAGGTGTCACTAACGGCGATTCTCATGATCACTATGGTGGAGACGGAGCTCAGATCAACCACAGCACATTATCAAATCTATCAGCCGATGACCATACTCAGTACCTCAACACCGCCAGGCACGATATCACATCGAGGCATACCCCAGGCACTGTGGTACCCGTTGTGACTTCAATCGGCAGTCCTGGTAGTGATAATAACATTCCTTCAGAGAAGGCCGTGAGAACTGCTGTCAACGATATGACAAACCTCGCCACACAGATGCACGCTCTGACATCTAAAGCAACACCTGTCGACGCTGACGAGACGTTCCTCATTGATTCAGCGGCATCCTATGGTCCGAAACGGCTCACATGGTCCAATATCAAAGCGACTCTTAAGAGCTATTTTGATTCGCTCTACGCGCCGAGCTCAAAAGGTGTAACAAATGGGGACCTTCATGACCATGCTGGTGGAGACGGTGCTCAGATAAGCCATAGTACGCTATCGAACCTCACGGCAGATGATCATACTCAGTACCTCAACACCACGCGTCACGACACAACCGCTCGACATG
>Ga0272448_1002944_pt1 | contig 20745 bp, 1 predicted proteins | sample YNPCB0191_FD_202220 | JGI IMG/M metagenome (GOLD analysis project Ga0272448, IMG submission 202220) | Hot spring sediment microbial communities from Yellowstone National Park, WY, United States - YNP-CB-019-1 | ecosystem: Environmental > Aquatic > Thermal springs > Hot (42-90C) > Sediment... | reverse complement strand
CCCCGCCCTCCACGGCGAATCGGGCAGAAAGACCACCGTCTTGCCGCCCAGGATCACGCTCAGGGAGCCGGAGACCGGCGTGGCGGAGCCCAGCGGCGTTGCCTGGCTCACCTGGAAGGTCGTAGAGCTCAGCGACGCGGGGGCCACGACTTTGGAGAAGGTCACGATGACCGGCGCGCCCAGAGGAACACCGGCGGCGCCGTCGGCGGGCGAGACGGAGACCACCGCCATGGGCGAGGGAACGATGACCACGTCTTGCTGTACAAGGGGGTTGGACGGTGCGGGCGCCGCCTGGGCCTCCCCCGTGTCCGCCGTGCGCAGGTCCGCCGCACGGACCGTCACGACCGAGAGCGGCGAGGGGACGATGTACGCGCCGTCCGCCTCCGACAGGCAGGTGATCCCCGAGAGGTCCACCAGCGCCAGCGCCGCCTCCGGAGCCTTCCCCGCCTTCACGAGCGCTTCCACCCGGGCGCGGAGGGACGAGGCATCCAGCCCCTTTCCGGCGCCGCCTGGCGTGCCCTCTTGCCGGGCCGGCGTGCCCCTGGCCCACGACGCCCCAACGAGTCCCACGGCCGCGCCGGAGAGGGCCTGCCCTTGCGGATTCAGCACCCGGCCCGTCACGAAACCGATGGGACCGCTGGCCTTCAGGAAGACGTACCGCCCCTCCTCCGTCACCATGGGCCAGGGCGAACCCGCCCCGGCCGTCTCCAGGCGGTCCGTGGCCGTGTTGATTCCCGCCAGGTCCGTGGCGAGATAGGTGGCGACCCCCGCCACCGTCGCCGCCTTGACGACGACGACGGAGTCCGCCGGCTGGAGGGGCGCCGCGAGCGCGGTGAGATCCAGCCCCAGCGTGGCGGGAAGGGACAGGCTCCCGCCGCCGAGGTTCAGCTCCATGCCGCCCAGGAAGGTGAAGCCCTGGGGAAGGGGCGCCAGCAGGCTGTTTGGCAGGACGGGGAAGATGCGGACGGGCACCGCCGAAGAGGAAGCGTGCGCGGGAAGCGTGGCGTGCGTGCCGCCTCCGCCGTCCACCTCCAGGGCCTGGCTGCTCTGGGGGTCGAAGATCCCCCCGCCCTGCGGCGTGGCGTCGTAGGCGCCGGCGGCCAAATCGATCCGGCCCGTCAGGAGCGTCACGACGTCAATGCCCGGGAAGGGCGACACGGGGAACGACGCCGTCATCGTGGAGGGGTCGCTCCCGTCCTGGTAGGCGAAAAGGTCCTGCGTGTACGGGCTGTAGTGCTGGGTCACCGCCGCCGTCCCCTCCCGGAGGTCCAGGCTCTCGGTGAAGGTCACCTGGAAGGGAAGCCCCGACGGCGCCGCGCCCGACGGCGTCAGGCGCAGGGTCGCCCGGGCCTTCTGGCTCGGCGTGATGCTGGAGGGCACCGTGCCCAGCGCCGCCGAGGTGGCGTCCAGCGGCACCTCGGCCAACCCCGCCAGCACCTCGCCCGGCACCACGTCCGGCGGCGGGGCGAGAGGCGCCGAATCGGGACGCAGCAGGACGTAGGTTCCCGCCCCGGGCACGGACAGGACGGTCTGGGTTCCCGATGCCGCCGGGTCGAGGCCCACCCACGCCCCTTGGCCCGGATCGAAGTACGCCGCGGGAACGGCCGGAGCGCCGGGCACGAAGGTCCGGTCCACCGTGAGGGTGAGCGGCAAAGAAGGCGCCGCCGACAGGTCGAGGCGGTAGGCCGCGAGGGGCGAGAAGCCCGGAGGGAGGGGGAAGCGGAGGCCCTGCGCCGAGAGGGCGGTCACGGTCGCCGTGGTGCCATCGGGAACCGCGCCGGGAGGCACGCCGAGCGTAAGGGAGCCGCCGCTAAAACCAAAGCTGCCGCCGTCACTGCCGAGGGTCTTCCGCTCGGGGGAGAGGGGCGTCAGGCGCGCGTCCAGGACCATGACGATGGCCCCCGTGGAAAGGCTCGCCTGCCGGTAGGCGTCGCTGTAGCCGGGCGCCGAGAGGTGAACCGTCACCGCCCGGGCCGGAACAGGCAAGGCCCAGGCCCCGCCTCCGCCGGCCACGGCGGACCCCGTTGCGCTCCCCACCAGGCTCACGAGAGCGCCCGGAAGCGGAAGGCCCGTCGCGTCGTCGTACACCTCCCCTTCCAGGAAGGCCTGCCCCGTAACGCCGCCGTTGAAGGTGCGCGTGAAAGGCGACGCCATGGCGTTGCCCGCCAAGTCGCGGATGCCCGTGGTCAGCGTGAGGGCCGCGGCGCCCGAGCCGATGGGGCGGTCGGGCGTGAGGCGCAGGCGCGTGCCCGCGCCCTCCAGCGCGGGCGTCACGAGCACGCCCGTGCCCTCCAGCGAAAGCCGAACCGCGTCCACGGTGAGGCTCTGGGGGTCAATGGCCTCGCTGAAGTCGCAGAGGAAGTCGTCCCCGTCCCTGTCGAAGCCCGTCACGAAGGGCGGCGTCGAGTCCTGCACGATGGAGAACGGCTGCGGCCCGGCGGTGGCGCCGCCCAGGGCCGCGGTGGCCGTGAAGGTGTTCAGCGCGTCGGGGGCGAGGGGCAGGGAGGCCGTGAAGCGGCCGTCACCGCTGGCGGAGGCCGTGACGGGCGCGGCGCCGCCTTGAAGGGTGACCACGGCGCCGGGGCTGGTCGTGCCGGCCACCGTGAGCGAGGTCTCCCGGGTGAGGGCCGGAACGGGGTCCAGGGCCAGCGCGAGGGGCGCGGGACCGCCGGTGTCCCCGAGCGTCGTGAAGGAAGCGCGGAACGCCTCCAGAGGCGTGTCCGAAAGGTCCGTGAGGGAAGGCGTTAGGGAGACCGTGACCGTGGCGCCCGCCCCGTACCCCGCGGAGGGAAGGTAGACCACCTGGGAGCCGTGGTAGACGAGGGCCCCGGGGAGGCTTTGGCCGCCGGCGGAGACCTGGAAGTTGGCGGCGGTGAGCGTGCTTTCCTTCAGGTCCCGGTTGAACCGCACGGTGATGGGGGCCGTGGGCGAGACGCCCGCCGCGCCGCCGGGAGGCACCACCGACGTGACGGTAAAGGCCCCCGCTTCACGCACCACGGTGAGGGAGATCTCCGCCGCGTTGCCCGCCGAATCCACCGCGGAGAGGGTGATCCAGTTGATCCCCGCGGAGAGGGCCACCTCCTGGGAGAAGGCGCCGGCGGTGACGGGCAGTGGACGGCCGTTGAGGGAGGCCGTGACGGGAGAGGCGTCGGCGACGGTTCCGGCGACGGTGATGCTCGCCGCCTGGGTGTGCGCTCCGTCCGCCGGCGAGGTCACCTGGATCACGGGAGGCCGCGAGTCCCGCACCACCTGCACGGTGGCGGAAGCCGCATTGCCCGCCGCGTCTACGGCGGTGGCGGTGAGGGTGTTCTCCCCCTGCACAAGGGGGATCGGACTCACGCGGAAGCTTCCGTTCGCGATGGCGGCACTCTCGCCGTTCACCGTGACCTGAACGGCATCCGGCGAGACGGTTCCCTCCACGTTCACGGCGGCATCGCGGGTCACCGTGCCGGAAAGGGGAAGGCCGATCGCCACCGCCGGCGGCGTGGTCTTCAGCGTGACGTGCCAGTCCAGGCTGGCGCCGTTGCCAGCGCGGTCCGCGGCCTCCAGGGTGATGGTGTTGGGCCCGTCGGCGAGCGTGACGGGGACGGAGAAGAAGGATTCGCCCGGGCTTCCTACCGTCTGGCCATTGACCGTGAGGGCTTCGGGGTGGGCGTCCAGGATGGACCCCGAAAGCGTGACCGGGTTGTCCTTCGTGATTCCGTTGTCCGGCGGAGTGGAGACCTGGATCTGGGGCGCCGTCTTGTCCACGGCGAAGGCGAGCATTTGGTGCGCCTGATGGCCCGCCAGGTCGGAGGCCGTGGCCTCGAGGATGAAGTACCCCTCCTCGGTCACCGGCGACCCGGAGGTAAAGGGTTGCCCGTTGAGGGTGATCTGAACCGAGCCCGGGTCCAGATTCGCGTCCGAGACGGCCACCGTGGGCGTGACATCGTGGTTGAACCATCCCCCGTCCTGGACCCCCGCGATCACGATCGCGGGAGCCTGCGTGTCCAGGGAAAAGGCCACCGAGACCTCGGCCGAATGCCCCGCCCGATCCGAAGCGGCGGCGTGGAGCGTATACGCGCCCTCCTCGGTGATCTCCGTCCCCGACACGTACGGCTGGCCGTTGAGGGTGATCTGCACCGAGGAGGCGTCCAGGTGGGCGTCCGTCACGCTGACCTGCGGCGCCACGCTCTGGCCGTAAAGGCTTCCCGCTGAAACGCCGGTGATTTCGATGAGGGGAGGGGTGAGATCCACCGAGAAGGCCACGGTCCGTTGGGCCGTATGGCCCAGGGTATCGGCGGCGGAAACCGCGAGCGTGTGGTCCCCCTCCGCGGCGACGGGCGTCCCGGAGACGAAGGGCTGGCCGTCCAGGGTGATCCCAACCGACGCCGGATCCAGGTGGGCGTCCGCCACCGTGATGACCGGCGTGATCTCGGCGCCGTACACGCCGTCGGCCTCCACGCCGCTCACCGAAACCGACGGAGCGGTGAGGTCCAGGGCGAAGTGGACGGTCACCTCGGCGGCGTTGCCGTACGTGTCGGAGGCCTGGGCGTGGAGGGCGTGCTCCCCTTCTCCAGCAACGGGCGTGCCCGAGACGAAGGGCAACCCGTCCAGCGTGATCTGGACCGAGGAGGCGTCGAGGTGCTCGTCGCTGGCCGTGATCACCGGCGTCACCGCCGCGCCGTAGAGGCCGCCCTCGGCGACCCCCGTGACGGTAAGGACCGGGGGCGTCGTGTCCGGCGCCGCTTGCACCGTGAAAGCGGAGTTGGCGGCGGCCGTGTTCCCGTCAAAGTCGGAGATGGAGACGGCCAGCGTGTGCGGGCCGTCCGCTAGGGGCGAAGGAGCCTGTCCGGTGGCCCCCGTGGCGGCCACCGTGAGGGAGGAGACCGTCTCGGCGCCGTCGAGCAGGACCGAGAGCGACTGGAGGTTCAGGCCCGTGCCGCCGGCGCCGTCCGCGTAGGAGATCTCCAGGGCGGGCCGGTCCGCCGTCACCGTGGCGCCGTCCGCCGGCTGGGCGATGGCGATGGACGGAGAGGTCCCGTCCTTAACGCGGTTCCACACCGCATGGCCGTTGATCGTGACGGTCTTCCCCCAAACGTTGCCGTAACCCGGTCCCGTGCCGTTGATGGTAACGGCGGAAAGCGGCGCGTAGATCTTGACACTCAATGCCGGCGTTCCGTTGAGGGTGACGCTCGCCGCGGCCGAGGCCGCCACGATGGTCAAGTTCCCGGGGTCCCCGTTGAAATTGGCCTTGCTATTCCCGTTGAAGGCCACCGGCCCCGTGCAGACCAAAACGGCGGCGCCCGCCACCACCAGCCTCCCGCTGCCGCTCAGCGTCACGTTGTTGAGGTAATAGGTCCCCGCGGGCAGGGTGAGGGTCTTGCTGCCGTTCACCGTCAGGTTGCGCTGGCCGTTGAGAAACTGAGCCGGAATGGCCCCGTTGTTATTGTTCGCCTGGGCGTAGGCCGCCCACGCCGACACACTCTGCTCCTCGCACGCCAGCGCGCTCACGGCTGGGGCCTTGGACCCGAGCACCTGGTTCGGGTCCCCCGTGATCTGCACCGTGTGCCCCGGCCCCGGCGTGGCGTTCCCGTTCACCGTGTTCGTGCCGTTCACCACGATGTTCCCGTTGGAGCCGATGTGCCCTCCGAAGCCCGCCTGCCCGCCCACCGACACGACACCCTGGACCTTCGTGTTCCCGTTCACCGTCACCGAATCGCACCCGAACAGCGCGAAGCGGTTCACCGCCGAAGGCAAGGCCGGGGGAGTTTGGGCGGAGGCACTGACGGCGGACGCCGAGCTGAAGGCCAAGCCGAGGGTCACACCAAGGGCCAGTTCGAGAACGGGGATGCGGCGCGCTCTTTGCGAATCCATGGCGGGGAGCTCCTTGGCGGCAAGGGGGAAGTTCGCATTCATGGTCATTGCACCGAGAAAGTGACGGTCTTGGGGGGAAGGGGGTTGCCGCTCTCGTCCAGGAGGCCGTCCAGCGTCAGGGTGTAGGCACCCGCCGCAAGTGCGGCCTGAGGCGTCCATGTCACCACCGTCCCCGCGTGGGCCCATTGAACCACACCGGGAACGAGCTGGCCTTGCTCATTCTTCACCGTGACCGTACCGGCGTGGATGGTTTGGGTGTCCATTGGCTCGGAGAGGTAGCAGGTCAGCGTCCCCGAGGGCGAAGATGTTCCGTCCCCAGTGGGGACCGTGGCCACCAGACTTGGGGGCCAGATGTCGGAGAAGGCGACAAAAAGACGGTAAAGGGTAGATCTTGTCCCCGACTCGTCCCCGCTGAGAACATAGCTCCAACGGCCGTGCGGCTCGTAGGTGATGCATTCGGGGTTCGAGAGCGGCACCGTGTGGTCGGGCAGCAAGGTCCGCGAGGGTACCGACAGGCCGAAAATCTGTCCCGGATCGTAATTCGTCAGACTGCACTCCTGACCGCCGGGGTGGAAGGCCACCTGGCCCCAAGACCCGGTCCAGGGCATACCGTTGAAGGTTACTACATTCCCGGCGGCCAGATCGTATACATGGAACACTCCTGGGCTTCCCGTGAACCAGATCTCTTGGCCGTCTGGCGTCGGATAGGCGCTGACATCCTCCGGAAGGAGCAGCGGGGAGCTCCATTGCCCGGTTATGACGTCGAAGGTCAAAAGGTAGGCGGAGGCGCCTCCCATGCCATCATCGTGATGCGCAACGAGAGCGAGCCGCCGGCCCCCGGGCAGGCAGAAGGGCCCCTCGTACCAATAGTTTGAACCGGTGACCTCTGCGGGAAGCTCGCAGCAAACCGAAGGCGCCAGGGTGTTGAGGTCCAGGAGCACCAGCCGGAAATCGTTTTCGATGAAGACGACGCTTCTGCCGTCGGGAGAGATGCTCTGGTCGGAGGCGGACCCGCCTTCAAAGGTAATGGATCGTAGTAGGGTTCCATCGTGGGTAGAGACTACAGAGAATTTGGGGTTACTTCCTTCCCAGGCCACGGTGACCAGGCCATCTCCGTCGGGGAGGAAGCCCAGCCCCCAGGCGCCGGGCACGGTAAAGAGGGAATTCCAATTCTGCGTAGAGACGACCCGGACATCGTCGTTCCCGTCCAGCGCCGCCAGGGAGCCATCGGGGCTCAAGGTAATCCAGTACCTCCGATCCGGCAGCGGGATTTGTTCGAGAATCTGGTTGGGCGAGGGGTTGGTCACATGGATGGTCAGGCCTCCCCCCGACTCCGCCGTGCCGATGGTTTCGGCTCGGTGGTAGGCGATCGCTTCGACTTGGAGGGTTTGGCCGATCTGCGAAGCCTCCGCATGGAGGCGGCAGCGGAAAGGGCGCTCCGAGACGGTGCAGTAGGGCACCCCGTCGAGGGTGAAAACCACGCGGTCCACGCCTCCCACCATGACGGCGTCGCACGTCAATTCCAACGATACCGAGGCGGGAATGGTGAGCTCGCCCGAGGGGCGGAGGTGAATCCCAACCATCTCCGTGCCAAACGCGAGGGTCCGGGAATCGGTGGCGACGTTACCCGAAAGGTCCTTGGCCCGGACCTCGACGGTGAAGGACATTCCCAGGAGGTCGGTGTCTACCGGAAGCACGAAGGTCCACGGGCCGAAGGTCTTCCTCTGCACCTTGGTTCCGTTGACGTAGACCTCCACCCATTCCACGGCCACGTTGTCGCTGACATCGGCCTGTAGGTTCCACCACCCCGTGGCGGTATTGACCGTGGAGCCCGCGGCCGGGCTGGTGATGGCCACGGCGGGGGGAAGGGAATCCACGATGGCGAGTGCGACTTGATCCAGTGTCCATGACCCATCCGCCTCCCTGCGGACACGCAACAGGTCGCTACCACCAAAGCCGCTCGCCGACCACTCTGTACCGTAAGTGCGGCATTCAAACCGCCCGCTCTGGTACAAGGGCTGTGGAGCGGCGGGATCGGCCAGATCAAAGAGGGTTGTGCCTTCCAGCAGGAAGCGGCCGCCCAGCGCCCGGGGGTCACCACAATCACCAGGAATTGTGCCGACGGGCACGAGGGGATCGGAGGCGGTGAGCTGGAAGACCTGGCCGCCGTAGACCATGGTCTCGCCGAGAAAGACCATCGAAGGGCGATCCGACGTGTCAACAGAGGTGCGAAACGCCGGATGGGCGGGATCGGAGATGTCGTAGAGAGCCAAGTGGCTGATTTCGTAGCCTTCCTGGTTCACCAGCACCAGGAGGAACGGTCCACTCAGCCACAGCCGGCTGGGAGTGCCCGGCACCTGGGGTGACATATCCACATCGGCCAGTAAAGCCGGGACCTGTGGCGTACGGAGGTCGTACATCTGGAACCCCGCATCGGTGAGGACGGCCGCGAGGCCGCCGTCGGCCGCCACATCCTTCCCCGGAAGGATCAGAAGGCCGCCCGGGGAGCCATCGGGCATGGGCGTGAAGCAGGTGTCGCCCTGCTCCGATAGTCCGATGGCCAGGTCCCCCGTCAGGACGATTTTGGTGGCTGGGCAGGCCGATTCCACGAAGGGAGCGGAGAGGTCCTGCCGGTCGAAAAGCCGGGGCGTCGGCCCGCTGAAGGCAAGCCTCTCCCGGGTGGCCGGCAACAGACCATCCAGGGTGATGGTATCGCTGAAGGGAAGAGAAACCGTGGTTTCGGACACATCGAAGAGGGCGTGAACAGGAACGGTCGCGGAGGAACCGGCGTTGCCCGCGGCGTCCCAGGCCGTGAGCTGGAGCGCCATGGGCGATCCGAAGGGCCTGTTGAACGCCCCGAGAGTGGCGTGCTGGTCATCCATGGGGGTCAGGGCGACCGGCAGGCCGTCCAAGAACAGGGCCGTGGCGACCACGCCTACGTTGTCCGTGGCGGAGTAATGCAAGAGGGTGTCTCCGCCAACGACGTAGGATCCGGCTCCGGGTTCGTAAATGGCCGCCTGGGGGGGAGTGACGTCTGCCCCGGAGATCGTCACGGTGACCGGAGGCGAGGTCACGGTGGCCCCTCCCTCCGCCCGGATGGAGGCCTGGAAGACCAGGCTTCCCGTGGCCGCCGAGGAGATCCAGTAGGAAAACGAGTAGGGCGGTCCCGAAAGGCTGTCTGCCAGGAGGCCATTTACGTATAGGTCCATGGGCCCCTTGTAGCCGCCGTCGGCCTGGACCTCCACGGCGAGCAGGGAGCCCGCGTTCACCACACCGCCATCGGCGGGAGACGTGATCGTCAAGGTGCTTCCCTGGAAAGGAAAGTTGGGGCGAAGGAGCCGGAGGCCGTCCCCAGAGGCCACGGCGAGGGCCGACCCGGAGCGGGCGACCACGGTGTTGGGAAGAGGGAGGGTTCCCGAGGCGAACGGCCGGGCCGGATCATCCACGTTGACCGTGTCCATGCCGTTGCAGAAAAGGAAATCGCCCAGGCGCGCATGGCCCTTCTGCCCCGAACCTACGTTTACGCTGCCCAGAAGCCTGGGGTGGACGGGATCGGCCAGGGACAGGAGATCCACCCTCCCCCTCCACGGATCTGAGTACCGCAGGTAAAGGAGGTCCCCATCCATCCAATAGTCACCCGGGATGGAGACGCCGGTGAATTGGCTGGCCAATAGGATGGGAGATTGGGGATTGTGAATGTCGTAGAGAGAGAGGGCCGCGCCCTGGTTCACGACGAGGTACCCCCCTCCGAGAGCGAACGAGGAGGCGGGGAGGGAGGCGACTTCCACGGCCGTGCCCGCGTCACCGGGGGAGAGGACGTGGAGCGTACCGTTCGAGTCGGCCACGAAGAGGAGGCCACCCCATAGATCAACTTGGGTCAGGCCGCATCCCTGGCCGCAGGAGGGGACGGTCACCTGGCCGAGGAGAGCCGGCGCCGGCGGATTTGTGACATCGTAAACGCTCAGGTTGTCGCCATAGAGGACATAGAGGCGGTTGGCCGCGGCCTTCACCTGCCTCGGAACGGGCGGAAGATCGAAGGTTCCGAGGAATTGAGGGGCCGAGACGCCAACGGCGTCGAGGGAGTAAACCTCCACCCGCGAATGGGTCCCGTCGAAAAGGAAAGCACGGTCGTCCCAAACCTCGAGCTGCGGGTCCCATACCCGCCCATTCCGGTAGGGCGTTTCGGGGCCTGCCGTCCAAGCCACGGGATTCAGGAAGATCGAGGCCGTGGAAGTCCGGCCCGCCGCATCGGTGGCGGTGGCCGTGATCACATTGGCCTGGCTTCCCGGAGGCAGGGAAACGGCCACCTTCCGTTCATCGCAGTCTTCACCCGTCTGGTCGTAGCGGCTTGTGCCGTTGACCCAGAGCTGTGTCCTCGTTTCCCCGCAGTAGTTCGCGCCGTCCCTGGCGAGGAACCGCACGGGGACGCCTGCGGCCCCGTCAAGGACCTTGGCCCCGTCATAGGGCGCCAAGATCTGGACCAGCGGGGCTTGGATGTCGGTGGTATAGACATCGGTCAGGTGCAGCCCCCACCAAGTGTAGCCACGCAGGTCAGAGAGCCCGGAGAGATAGAGTTGATAGCGACTGTCGAGGGGCAGGTCCTGGGAGGGTATAAACTCAAGCGTTCTCTGATCAGCGAGGACGGTTACGGAACCATAGATGTGGGGGCTCCCAGACAACCAGAGCACCTGGCTGGGATCGGGCGGCAGGACGAGATCCCTGTCAAAGGTTACCCGAATCTTCACAGCGGCAGGAATCCCCCGGGAGTCTTCGGGCGGTACCGTCGTCGTCACCATTTCTCCCGTGTTTTTATCCAGGAAGGTCACCGCCAGTGGCAAGGGCGGCGTGACCGTCTTGAAAGAGAACTGCATGGGGATGACAGGCCTCCCCGTCACGGCCACGACGCCGTTGACGTGGATCTGGAACTCCTCATGTTCCCCGCAGGCTGGGTAAAGAAGGGTGGCGGTTTGCCCGTCCGGACTCAACTCCCAGCGGGCATTCCCGGCAAAGAAGGAGCCAAACGGCAAGTCGCGGCGCTTCACCTCAATTTGGCTATCCAGGCCAGCCGAGCGAACTGGCTGAGAGAAGACGATGGTCACGGGAGTGCCGGGGGCCACCTCTGTGGCGCCGTCCTCTGGAGAGACCGCCTGGACAAACGCGGCATCCGCATAACACCTCAGCGGGTCGAACGTTGCCGTCGCTCCTTGCGAGCCTATCTGGCCTGTCACCACCGCTCCGAGCCGGCTGTTGGAGGGATGGTAGACCTTCAGGGTGAAGGGCCCTACGAGAACGCCGGGAAGGGAAAAGGTCCCATCTCCCGCCGTTACCGTTTCGAGGTACTGAGGCAGAATCGAGGCGCCATCGAGAACGACCCGGGCCCCGGGAAGGGCGGTGCCCGCCGTCCCGTCAATGACGCGGCCGGTGACCGTACCCGTTCCCGCGAAGACGAGATCTTGGATCTCATCCACCCCGTCGTTGGTCAGGGTGACCGTCGTTTTCACCCCGTCGGTCCCGTCCACCTTTTGGGCAAGGATGGTGTAGGTGCTCAGGGGCAGGAAGTCCGTGTCGTAGGCTCCGTTCGCGTCGGCGAAGATGATTTTTTGATAGGTTCCCATTTCATAGATCGGCCCGCTGGTTAGCGCGATCTTCGCCCCCGCCGCGGGCGTGAGGCCGTCGGAGAGGTAGACATGGCCCCGCAGCCTCGCGGAATGGAGAAGGAAAATCGTGCGGGCGCTGCTCGTTGCTGACTTTCCTGACCCCGTGGTCGCTGTGGCTTGGAGGATACACGAGGCCCGTCCCGCCGGCAAGGTGACCTGGGCTTCATAGGCCGATGCCGGCGGAGCGGCCGGAGTCGTTGCCACAACGGTTCCGTCTAACAGGAAGGAGACGGAAGCGACGCCGTTGAAGGCACCCACGGTGGCCGCGGCGTTCACCGTGGCCCTCATGGGCAAATAGGCCCCGTCCGAGGGTGCGGCAATCTGGACGGTCGGGACATGATAGGCCGTAACCACCAGGGGCGTGGCCGGCGTACTTTGTCCGGAGACATTTGTGGCCGTCGCTTCGACCCGGATGGTCCCGTTATCCGGAGTGCCGGGGGGGACGTTCAGGCTCACGGGAAGCGTGGTGCTCCGCGTTCCCGCTGCGTAGTTCTCACCTCCCGAAGCGGTGACGGCACCGGAGAGGGAGTAGGCAAGGCTCAACAAGCCCACTTCGTCCGTGCCCTCCAGGACGAACGTCAGGGGCGTCCCGATTTCGACCTCATCCGGCCCTGTGAGCGTGATTTCGGGAGGACGGGTCATCACCGAAAAATGTACGGTAGCAGAGGAAGAATGGCCCAGGGTGTCCGATGCCTCGACCTGGAGCGTATGGAAACCCCGTTGCGTGACCTGTGTGCCAGATTGGAAGGGCTCGCCGTTGAGCGTGACCAAGGGGCTCCCCGCCGCCAAGTGGGGATCGGTGACCGTGATCACGGGCGTTGGTCCGGTGGTGTAGACCACCCCCTCTTCCACGCCTGTGACGGTGATCACGGGCGGTGAAGTGTCTATGGAGAAGGAAACGGCCGCTTGGGACGAATGCCCCATGTCGTCGGAAGCCGATACGGACAGCGTGTGGCTCCCCTCCTGGCTCACGGCCGACCCAGGTACGAAGGGCTGGCCGTCGAGCGTGATGGCCTGGGCCTGCGAATTGAGGTGCGGGTCCATCACCGTAACGATGGGTGTAACGGCGAAGCCATATAAGCCTTGGTCCTCCACACCCGTGATCAGAATGACCGGCGGTAAGGTATCCAGCGTGTCAAAGCGGAATCCCGTGGCCGCCATGGGGTTGTGGTGGAGGTCTTCCACGCCGGAGAGGGTGACGGTGTAACGGGTATCGGTGGCGAGCAGGGTGGGCGGCTGGAAGAGGATCTGCCGGGGATCGGTTGGGGAGAGGAGCGGCGTTCCTTCGATGGGCGCGGCTCCGCCGGTGATGGTGACACGGCCGGGAGCGGGGTCTACCTCCTCGTCGAAGGTGATCCGCAGAACCGCTTCCGGGGGAATTTCCACCGCCCCGTCGGCGGGGTAGACCGCCCGCACCGCCGGGGGAACGTCATCGAGGGTCTTGAAGTGCACGGTCACGTCGGCGGGAAGCGTGTTCCCGCTTGTGTCCCCGATGGTATGGACCAGCGTGAAGAGGTAATCGGTCTGGCTCGCGAGGGGCGCCGCCGGCGTGAAGGTGACCACGGGATGTGCGGGATCGGTGGTGTCCAGGTCCACCCCGCCTGCAATACCTGCTCCTCCCGAGGCCAGGGTCAACCGGACGGTGGATGCGTTCACGGTGGCGGGGTCCAGCGCCTTGTTGAAGGTCGCGGCAAGCACGGGGGTCTTGGAAATTTCATCGGCGCCGTCCGCGGGATTCGTTTCGGTGACCGCCGGAATCACCGTGTCGAGCACCAGTCCCGAAAGGTAGAGACCCCCTTGGGGCACCGTTCCGCTCCCTCGCGCATGACCACCAAAGGGTCCGGTCACGGTCCAGGAGACCGGGTTGGTCAGGGTCCCGGGGTCCAGGGGGATCACCGGGAAGGAGAAGTTCCCCGTGGCATCGGTGGCTGTTGTCCACGTACCCGGCGGCGACTGGGCGGTGAGGACGACCCGTGCGCCGGAGACGGGCTGGCCGTCAAGGCCGGCGAGGCTTCCGCGCACGGCGGCCACCGGCGAAAGGGCGAAGTCCAAGGTCAAGGTTTCACCCGGCTGCAAGTCCCCGGCCTGCGATCCACCCCGGGGGTCGGGGCTGCCCGCCGGTGCCGCCACGGTGGCGGTGACGTGCCCCGCCCGCACCCCGTAAAAGGCAAAGTTGCCGCTGGCGTCCGTTCCCACGGGACCCAGAACGTCTCTTCCCGTATAGGCGTTTTCCACGGAGAGCCACACCCGGAAGCCCATCACCGGGTTGGAATCGGACCGGACCGTTCCGGAAACGGTTCCCAGTCCCACGAAGCGAATGGGGACATCCACCGGCGGGGCCGCGGCTTCGACGGTCACCTGCGCGCGACCGCCGTCGGGCGACCCGGAGTCCGCCGCCACAAGGGTATGGCTGCCCAGGGAAACGCCCTGGAACTCGAAGTGGCCGTCCCCGCCGGAACCCGTCTGGCGCGATCCGTCCAGCGTCACGACGGCACCCGCGACGGGCGTCGTTCCGTCGGAGCGGTAGACATATCCCGTCACCGTTCCCGTCAAGGGCATGACGAGAGGCACCTCGATGACATCGCCGTCGCGCGTGAAGAGCTGCGTCCCCGTGTCGCCCCTGGCGATGGCTCCGTTGCCCGGATGGACGGCCACGAGGTCGTAGTGAGCCGCCGGCAGGCCGGGAAGCGCATAGGCGCCGTCGGAACCGGCGCTGGTCGTGACCCACCCGGCACCGGGAATCCAGGTAGATACATGGGCGTGGGGAACGCCCCCGTTCTGGTCCGTCACCAGCCCTTGGATCGTCCCGATGGGGGAAAGTTGGAGGTCAAGCGTCAGCGTCTCATTTTTCTGGACCTGCTGGCCGGTCACGCCGCCGGTCCGGCCGGTCTGGGCGTCGTAGCCGTCCACCGAGAAGTTCACCCCCGCGGGAACGTAGTGGAAGGTGAAGTTCCCCTCCGAGTCCGTCACCGTGTAGGCCAGTTGCTGCGGAGGCTCCGCGCCGATGGAAAGGGTCATCTGCGCGTTCGCAACGGGCTGGACGGTGCCATCCGCATGGACCCAGGTCAGGGTCCCCGTGACGGTGCCAAAATCGCCGAGGCGAACGGTCACCTCCGACAGCCGGTCCCTTTCCACGGTGACGCTGGTTCGGCCCGCGAGGGGGAAGGGGTGATAGGGGTCCAAGGCCTGGAGCGCGTACGTTCCTTCCGTGACGTTGTCCCAGTAGAACTGGCCGAGGGCGTCGGCGGTGGCGGTCCTGTCAGCCAGGGGGGGATCTCCCTTGAGCAGGAGCTGGGCGTTGGCCGCCGGCACCATTCCACCCTGCCCGTCATCCTCCAGCACGACTCCCTGAATCTGGCCGGCCCCTGGAATCCTAACATTCAAGTCGAGCACGGGGGCCTCGGTGGGCAAAGCCAGCACTCCGCGGGCAGAGCCCAGCCGGCCGTTCTGAGGATCCCTCGCCGACACCATGACGCCGCCGGGCGCCACCATTTCGAAGGAGTAGGCGCCCTGGTCGCCGGCCGATAGGAAGCGGTCGGGCATGCCCTGCTGGCTCAGGGTCACGATCGCGTGCGGGACGGGTGCCAGCCCGTCCGGGCCGAGGACGACGCCCCTGACGGTCCCCGAATGGCTGAGGTAAACGGTCATGTCGGTGCTCGTGCATCCCGAGACGGCTCCCTCAGCCCCTCCCACGCCGTCGAAGCCGTCGGCGGCGGTGACCTTGACGCCCGTGCCCAGCACGTGGGTGAAGGTCACCGTCCCGTCCGGTGCGGTGGTGCGCGACAAAACCGTTTCTTGGAGCGAAAAGTCCTTCGGATCGATCTCGTATGCCAAGAGGTTCACCAGCGCCATGGCCGGGCTGTTGGAGGGCTTGACCAGGACGTGAACGGTGAGGTCTCCCCGGCCCATGAGGTTCACATCCGCGTTCACCACATCACCGGCACAGGCCACCTGGGCGCTGGCGATTCCCAGATCGTCGTTGGGCGCGGTTCCCCAAAGGGCGACCAGACGCCGGGGTTCGTTCAGAACGGGCACATCGGTGAACTCGTAGTGGCCACCATCGTGGGTAGTCGCTGCCCGGCCCAGGAAAAGGACCTGCGCCCCGTCCACGGGCTCCTTTCCCCCTCCGGGACGGCACCGATAGACCGTGCCGTGTACCTGTCCCATGGCGGGTAGGTTAAGTTCGAGTCCATAAGTCTGGCCATTGTACGAAAGGATCGCCTGGCCGCTGGCGCTCCTCTTGGAAACCGGGTCCACGGCGGTGACCTGCCAGGTTCCCAGGGGAACGTTGGCGAGCGTGAAAGCCCCGTCCGAAGCGGTGGTCGCCCGGGACACCACACCCCCGCCGTCGGAGGCAATGTAGACCAGGGCCTGATTCACGGGGTCGAGGTTGGAATAGTGAAAATGGCCGGCGACCGTACCAAAGCCCCCGCCGGCATCGGTCAAGTCGATTTCCCCCGCGGAATAGACGCCTTGTGTAATGGAAACGGTCAGTCTCTTCCTTTGGGTATAAGTGACGGGGTCGAAGACGACGAGCCCGTAGTTGCCTGGAGGAATTCCGGTGATCCGGAATTGGCCCTGCGCGTCCGTATAGGCGGAAGTCACGATGTCGTACCGAGGGGGACCGTTGTCCAGCCCGACCACGGCGCCCGCCGCGGGGGTCTTGTCGGCCCCATGGACGATCTGCACAACTCCTTGAACGCCCCCCGTGACCTGGTTCTCCAGCGTCAGGTTGACGGTGGCCACGGCGCCGCCGCGGTCAATCCTCGTGACCGCCTGGGCCTGAAGGCCTCCTGCCGCCTGGGCCACGATGGAGAGCGTGTCCACGGGGACTTTCTTGATTTCATAGAGCCCCAGCTCGTCGCTGAAGACCTGCCCGTATTCACCCGTGGAGGTGGAGGTCGCCGTGACCAGGGCTCCGGCGGCGGGGCTGCCGCCGGGAGCCAGGACCCGCCCGCGGACGGTCCCGCGGGCGCGCATGAAGAGGGCGAGGTCCAGGTGTTGGTTGGCTGCGGTGATGATCGGGCTGAGCTTGGCCGACGCGCTGGAGACGGGATCCACCGCCTCCACGGCGAAGTTCTTACCGGTGAGCATGACATAGTCGAAGCCAAATGCCCCCGAGGCGTCGGTCGTCGTCTGCTGCGTCACGTGGAACACATCGCACCCCTCGAGGCTCTCTTCGCAGGCTTGGGTGCGCAGCAGATCCTCGTCATACTCGTACAGGTACACGGTGGCGCCCGGCAGGGGAGCACCGTCCTCCCCGTAGACCACGCCGCTGACCGTCCCTCCGGGGCGGGTGAGGCTGGGAACAACGGCCACCTGCCCCGAGTAGAGGTCTACCGGGTCCCGGCCCTTGACTCCGGAAACGAAAAGCGTGTTGGGCGCCAGCGGGGAAATGCGGCTCTGTGCCCTCACTTCGACGATTCGCCCGTCGGGCTGAAGATACGCGCCCAGGACCATCCTGGATGAAAGCTGGTAGTTCGACGCAGTTTCCGCCGTGGCCTGGTCCACGGGCTTGCTGAAAAGGACGGCGACCGCGCGTCCCGTCTGGTCGGCCATGAGGTCCTGAAGGGCCCCCAGGGCCTTGAGAGCTGGAACCGGAACCGGCTCGGGCGCTGCGGTAATCCGGGCCTCGAAAATGCCGTCTCCATCCAGGTCGTTCTCCAGCACCGGAACGGTGGTCTGGGTGTCCAGGACGATGCGGGCCTTGGATCCCGCCGCCGCTGGAACGCCGGCGAAAAGATACCGCTCCAGCCCCGTGCCGCCCGGCGTGACCACCGAGAGGGCCAGGGTAGCCGGAGCGCTCCCTTCCAGGCGAATCGTGAACTGCGGTAGCCCATCCAGCTTCCCCACGGCCAGGAGGCGGCCGTTTCCGAAGGGATAGCTTTCTCCCCAGGGAATATCCCGGCGGAGTCCGGCCGTACCGCCGTCCTCGCCCAGACGGCGGCCATCGGGATCTTCGATCCAAAAGAGCGGCGAGGGAGACGCATCTCCGGGATCCAGCGCCACGGAGAAGTGGGGGGATAGCACACTCGCCGATTCGGCAAAGGTTTCATGCGCAGCCGCAATGCTCTGCTGGGGGAGAACAAGGTGGGACCCGACGACCTCGGCGAAAGCCTGTCCTCTGGAAATGCCATAACCGTCGGGTTTGGAGGGAAGCCTGCGCAACGCGTCAAAGGAGAGACTCGCCGATCCTCCATTCCCTTGCCACCGAAGGGCCAGTTCGGCCAGGGCGTTCTGCAGGCTGTACTCCGCCCCTCCGCCGATTTCCAGGTAGCGGGCCACCGTCGTCATGTCGTTGGCCCGGCTGTTGACCTCGCCGCTGGAAAGCGGGGCCATGCCGGCGGGCCTCGTGGCCGGATCGGCCGTGGCGAGGCTCCAGCCGAGGCCGAGGAAATCCAGACCGGCGGCCACCACGTCAGGCGGCAGCTGCCGATCCACGACGCCGGGAAGAACCAGCGTGTCGGGAGAGAGCGGGATCCCTCCCTCCCCGACCGCCGTCACGAGGCGGATGGCCCCCGAGCCGCCGCCTTCGATGCTGACCGTGGCGGCCGTCACGGCACCGCTTCTTGTGGCCCGGAGGAGAAACTCGCAGGTATGGCTCTCGCCGGCTTTGAGCGAAAAGGGCTCCAGCGGGTAATGATGGGTTTCGTTCTCTTCGAGGACCACCCCGTCGCGGACGGGATCGGGATTCAGCGTGAGCTGGACGGCGTTGGCCACGATTCCGCCGGGCGAGGTGTTGGTAATGGTGGCCCGCAGGAGATAGGCTTGTCCCTTGCGCACGACCGACGGATGGGTGAAGACCACGTTGAAGGTAGGATCCTTGACGACCACGACGCCTCTTGCCGTTCCATGGACCGGCACTGGCTGTCCGGTGGGTAGCCCAACCAGCAAGCCCTGATAGTCAATTTCAACGGCGTAGGTCCCCGGAACGGGTGAAGTCACATCGAATTCGCCCGTGCCCTGCATTCCCGCGTTGATGGGGGTGAGGAGGGGCAACGGCGACCCGTCTTCGTGGCCGGGAGGGGATGTCTGCCTGAGCACCAGAGGGTTCCCCGGCGAGAAGGGAGGGTCCAGTTGCGGGAAATGGATGGTCGCCGTCATATCCCGGAGCTGCAGCGCGCTGCCCTCTGGAGCATTGTTTTGAAGCAGAAGGCCGGCCACGAAAAATTGGTTGAGGTAGGTGATCCGGCTCGGAAAAATCAGGAGCCCGGAAATGTTGAGCGAGGGAACGTCCAGGTCGAAATCCGAGGCGTCCGGAGTGAGCACGACCGGTTCGAGATCCAGGTCGCCAAGGTCGGGGAGCTCACGAAAGCGCTGGGGCGGCAACACATTGGGAAGCGGCGGAGGACCGGGAACAGCGAGTTTGGACAGGACGATCGGGGGTCGGGTCGGGTCCGAAACCGACACGAGGATGGGGTAGTCCAGGTGCACCGTCCCCGAAGAAAGCACAAGCCCGACGTCGGCCCGGATGGCCTTGTAGTCCAAGGGGTTGATCACGATCCCGCTCTGCCGGATCTCCTCCTCCGTCATGGGCCGCGTTGTGACGCTGCTCACAAGAACATTGGTGGCGTCAATCTCTACCTGGGCCGGTGGAGACAGCGCGGTGTCTCCATCCATGAGCCGGATGTTTCGCAGAAGGTACGTTCCCGCTACGGGCAGCGGTGGGATTAGGAGGGGAGAATTGGGGCGTGCCGAAATCTGGAGGGGAGGATGAAATACCTGCCCCCCCACATCACTCAGTTCCCCTTGCACGCGGTAGGATTCGGGTACAGAACCTTGCCCCGCGGCATACAGGGTATTGACGATCGTCGCCACATTCACGGGTACGACCTGGATGGAGGGCGTAACGAGGAGACTCGTGCCGACGATTTGAACCTGCCCGGTGGCCCAAGGAGCGAGCGGCGCCTGCGCCGCGGGGCTGAGGGCGAATCCCGCGGCAAGCAGCATTCCGGCCAGCGGGAGGGCCCTCCACCCGCCTACACCCCTCTCTCCTCCCAAGATCCTCGCCCGGATGGAATCTTTTTCGACCGGCCGGCAGCAACCCGCTTCAACCATGGACATTCCCCACTCCCTTCGTTCCGGGACTCCCTCCGCCACAGGGCATTACGAACAGGGCGCGTAAAGCGGCGCCTTACCGGGAGTATCTTCGGTGCCAGGACTGCAGGGCTCCTGGGAACCCGCCCGAATTTCCATGAAAAGCAACAAAGAAATACCTGATCCCGGAGATCACGGCTTGTGTTTTCTGGCTTTCTCTTTCTTGCTCCAGGGTGCCTCAATCGTGAGCGCGCGTTCAAACTTTTCCCCCCCGGAAATTTCTGAATCAGGCTATCCCCGGCAGGGGGTCCTTTCAGGTGGCCCGCCGAGTCGCCACCACCCCTCCCGCTTGGCTGGCCTTTTCCCCTGGCGCCCCCCGCCACCAAAGTAACGCCGAAGATCGTGAGGCAACAGGAGTCCGGCGTACTCTTGCGCCTCCAAGGGCCTGCGCACGAAAAACCCCTGACGCTGGCCCGCCGATGCGTTCGGTGGTTCGAATTTCCCGGAGCGATGACCCGCGCCAGTCTCGCTTATGCCATGATTTTATTCTAACGCCCACCTGGCTGTCAAGCCCAAATTCCGCGATGGATGGGTCTTGCCTTCGGTGGTGCAGGTGCTTCACGACGGAAAAGCTTTTTCTCCTGAACGGGGAGGGGCTTCTCCCCCGCGTTCCGCTGGCAAAACCAGCCGGAACCCTCGGCGTGCCCTTCGGGGTCCCTCCCCGCTCCACGGGCAAAGCCCGTGGAGCCTAACCCCACCCTGGGCGCAATTTTCGCTTTCGGCTCCAAGGCCTCCTGCCCCTTGGCGAGTGTTCGAAGGGATAGGAAACCCCAATAACTGCAATAACATACCCCCTCTTTTCCCTTTCCATGGTGGAATGGGGGAACCCGGGCTGGAAGCCAGATTGGCCCTGCAAGTCGGAACAGAATCCGGCCCCCCAGCCATCCGGCAAGAGAGTGGGGGGCTCTCACGACGCGGCGGCGGCGTTGACCTTTTTCAGCACCAGGGCCAGCAGCAGGGCGGCGAAGAGGCTCGTGGCGACGAGGAAGAAGAAGAAGGTGCTGTGGGGCCAGCGGTCCCACAGGGGCTCGATGCCCCCGGCGAGGTAGTTCCCGCAGGCGGTGGCGCCGAACCAGAGGCCCATCATGAGGCCCCGGAAACGGGGCGGTGCCACCTTGGAGCAGAAGGCCAGCCC
>Ga0272448_1002943_pt1 | contig 20752 bp, 16 predicted proteins | sample YNPCB0191_FD_202220 | JGI IMG/M metagenome (GOLD analysis project Ga0272448, IMG submission 202220) | Hot spring sediment microbial communities from Yellowstone National Park, WY, United States - YNP-CB-019-1 | ecosystem: Environmental > Aquatic > Thermal springs > Hot (42-90C) > Sediment... | reverse complement strand
TTGGGAAACCGGGGGTTCGGCCGCGCGCAGGCGTCGGTCCGCCGCGCAAGTAGGTCCGCCGCGCCGCGGCGGACCGCAGGCTTGTCGCTCCAAGTCACCGGTCCCGCGCGGCGCGCGGGACCTACCTGCCTTCGGCTGCGGCTCACCCCCGGCTGCCGGCATCCGAATCGCAGTGCCGGTGTCTGAGTCGCAGATCGCATATGACAGTGTTTGACTTTTGGGCCGGGAAGTTGTGAAATAACTCAGGCGGAGATATCCAGCAACGGGACACGCCGGAGGCGCGGAGCGGTGCCGCCGGCGGAGCCGAGGTCGAGGCAATTCCGGTATTGGCGCTTTGCGGTTCTTGACTCCGCAACCGCGTAACCTGTAGACCCGGAGGAACCGATGAAAGATACCCGAGTCATGTTTCTCATTCTTGCATTTTCCCTCGTAATGTATGCAGGCTGTGCCACGAAGCCGACGGAACTGATCCAGCAGACCGAGCGCGCGCGCGAGGAGGCCAAGGAAGCCTATGCCGACCAGTTCGCTATCGAGGACTGGAGCGCCGCGGAAAAGGCTTGGGGGCAGGCCGAGGACGCCCTGGCGAAGGAAGATTACGGGCAGGCCAGCACGTTTCTCCTGAGGGCCAAGGAACGTTACGGCAAGGCGCGTGATCTGGCCGCCGGCAAGAAGGAAATGGCCCTCAAGGAAATCGAGTCGAACAAGACCGGGGCATCCATCCGGCTGAAAAACCTTGTCGAAGCGGCGGCAAAGCTCCCGGCGGCAAAGAAAAAGGAGCTGGAAGCCAGGGCAAAAGAGATCGAGGGCAAGCTGGCCCAGGTGGACGAGCACATAAAGAAGGGCGAATTCAACGACGCGAAGATTCTGGCCGCCAGGACCTTCCGCGAAGTCTGGGAGCTCGAGCAGGAATTCAAGAAGTAATGCCCCGCAGGCACCTCATCTGAAGTCGATCCGGCCGCCGCGGCGCCCGAGAGGCGTCCGCTTTGGGGGGGTCCGCGCACCGACGCCGGGCTCCCCTGCGGTTCGATCGCCGATTTCCTTTCAGTTCCTTTCTTCCGCCGGCGGTTCGTGCCGGGTTATAATGCGGCCATAATTCGCAAGCAGGTATAAGCCAGGTACGGATCGTAACCCGGACGGCGGTGCCGTTCCGCATTCTCTTGCCGCGGAGGCTGACATGAGACAATCATCCCGCCCCTCCCTCGTGCTGGGTTTGTTGCTGGCCGCGGGCGTCGCAGGTTGCGCTTCCTATCCGGAAGAGCAACTCAAGCTCGCCCAGGCGGCGATGGATGAAGCCGGCAAGCTGCAGGCCGAGAGTTTTGCGAGCGCCAATTGGGAGGATGCCAAGAAAGCCTGGGACGAAGCCCGGACGCAGCTCGAGCAGAAGCGCTACGCTCTCGCCGCTACGTCGCTGGCCAAAGCCAAGAGCCGCTTCGAAAAGGCCAGGGACATCGCCAGGGCGAAGCGCGCGACCGTGCTCGAGGAAATCAAGAGGTCGCAGCTGGGCATCAACGTCAATTACACAAATCTGAAGTCCTCCATGACCTCGGCCAGGCTTCCCGGCGCCGTCAGAAGCGAATTGGAGGAGCGCTGCCGCAAGATCGACGAGCTGGTCGAGAGACTCGGCGTCGAGGTCGACCAGGGAGATTACGTCAAGGCCCAGGCGACTGCCAAGGAAGCTCTGCTTCATGTGCAGGAAGCCCAGACCAGGGTCGATTCCGTCGCCAGGAAGCGACCCTGAAAACGGGAGCAGGAGGCCCCATCATGCCGAGCGGAGCTTGCATGCTCCGCCGCGCGCCGTTCCGCCCGCGGAAGGGTGGTTTCCGTCTTTGAAAGCGCGGGCCGGTTCGCCTTGACAAGCTCCGGCGAATCCGGGAGACTCTCCGTCTCGACCGAAGGCCGGGCCATGACAAAGCTTCAGTTTCTCGGCGCCTGCGGAACGGTGACCGGATCCAAGTTCATGGTGAGCGCGGAAGGGACCCGCGTTCTCGTGGACTGCGGCATGTTCCAGGGCGCCAAGAAGCTCAGACTGCTCAATTGGGATCCTTTCCCTTTCGATCCGGCTGCGATCGATCACGTCGTGCTGACCCACGCCCACATCGATCACGTCGGCATGCTGCCCAAGCTCGTCCGTGAAGGTTTCCAGGGGCCCGCATGGGCCACGCCCGTAACGGTCGAGCTGGCGCGCCTGACGCTGGCGGATGCCGCCCATCTGCAGGAAGAGGATGCCGCCTACGCCAACAAGGCCGGCTTCAGCAAGCACAAGCCCGCCCTGCCGCTCTACTCCGTCGCCGATGCCGAACGGGCCATCGAACACCTGCGGCCCCTGGAATACGACCGGACCTTGGAACTGCCGGGAGGAATTTCCATCCGCCTGCAGGAGGCCGGCCATATCCTGGGCTCGGCCAGCGTGCATGCCGAGATCCCATGCAACGGCGAGCGCGTCCGGCTGATGTTCTCAGGGGACCTCGGGCGCTACGACTCGCCGATACTGCGCGACCCGGCACCCGGCAGTGCGGCCGACTACATCGTCGTGGAATCCACATACGGCAACCGACGTCATCCCGAGGGGGAGGGCGCGCAGGAGGTGGCCGACATCATCAACGAAACCGCGCGGCGGGGAGGGATCGTCCTGATCCCGGCCTTCGCCATAGGCCGGACCCAGGCCCTTCTCTATCTGATCCGGGACTTGAAGGGGCAAAACCGCATCCCCGACCTGCCGATTTACGTCGACAGCCCGATGGCCATAGCGGCGACGGAGCTCTTCTGCCGGCACGTCGAGGACTTCGACGAGGCGGCCAGGGCGGTCTTCCGCGAGACCGGCGCATGCCCGCTGCTCTGCCCCAACCTGCACTTCCTGCGCACCCAGGAAGAGTCGAAGAAGCTCAACGACGTCCGCTTCCCGTGCATAATCATCTCAGCCTCCGGCATGGTGACCGGGGGGCGCATACTCCATCACATGAAACACCGCCTGCCCGACCATCGGAACACGGTCCTGTTCGTCGGGTTCCAGACCAGCGGAACGCGCGGGCGGCTCATGCTGGACGGCGCGCGCGAGGTCAAGATCCATGGGGAGCAGGTACCCGTGCGGGCGCAGATACGCAGCCTGGAGTCGTTTTCCCGCCACGCCGATGCGGCGGAGATACTGCGCTGGCTGCAGACCTTTCCCGCCGCGCCCAGGACGGCGTTCATCGTGCACGGCGAACCCGACGCTGCCGGGGCGCTGGCGGAGATGATCCGCAAGTCTCTCAAGTGGCGCACCCACATCCCGGAATACCTCGAGGCGTTCGATCTGGACGCCGATTCCCGGCCTGCCGGCAGACGGCGGGGCGGGTAGCCGGCCGGCGGTTGCACGGCGCAGCGCGGGGCGGCGATGCTCCGGTGCCCGTCCCTCGTCCGCCGGATCGCGGGAGCCCGCCCTCGGCTTGCGTGCGGGCGACGGCTCCCGATATGATAAACACCAGCGGCCCGCCGTAAGGAGCCGGCCGGATCGAAAATGGAAAACCTGGCTTTCGACTTTTCCGCGAGTCCGCCCGATCCGATCGTTCTGGACGTGGAGACGCAGTACCTCAGCCACGAGGTGCCGGGCGGGTGGACGGCCGTGGACAAGCTGCGCGTGGCCGTAGCGGTCACCTGGGACGAGAAGAACGGCCTGCGCGTCTGGTTCGAGCAGGACGTTCCCGCCTTGCTCGAGGAACTGAAGGCGCACCGGCCCGTCGTGACCTTCAATGGGGAGGGCTTCGACTTCAAGGTTCTGAGCGCCTATGGCCCGGTGAACCAGCTTTACGACCGCAGCGCCGACATTCTCAAGGCGCTGATCGCCGAGCTCGGCTTCCGCGTGAAGCTGGATTCGCTGGCGCTCGCAACCCTGGGCCGCAGCAAGACGGGATCGGGGACGGAGAGCGTGGAGTGGTGGCGCTCCGGCGATCCCGTCCTGAAGCAGAAGGTCGTGGACTACTGCAAGAGCGACGTCGAACTGACCAGAGACCTCTATTTCTTCGGCAAGCGCAACGGTTACGTCCTCGTCGACGACCTCAGGCGCTCCCGGCGCCGCCGCGTGCCCGTGCGCTGGTGAGCGCACCGGCCCCGAACCGCCCCCCCGTATCGTCAGCTCTTCTTGGAGGTGACGGCGAAAAACGGCTGGATCTGCTGCTCCACCTTGCTGCTGCCGCACTTGGGGCACTTGGGCTTCTTCTTGTCGTACTCCGCCATCGACATCACCAGCGAGAACTTCTTGTTGCATTTGCTGCAGCGGAACTCGTATGTCGGCATGCGAAACCTCCACAAGATTCTCAGCCTTGTTTCCTGCCAATACCGGGTAAACCGGAACCGGGCAACCTTGTGCCATGCCGCCCCTGCGGCGGCATGTCGATGCCGGCAGCGACGTCTCCGCGCCTCCGGGAATCACGCACCGCCCGCGGCGCGGGACGCTAATATTATAGTATCCGGGGATGCGTTTTGTCTGCCGGAACGCCGACGGGCATCGATCCCCGCAACGGCGCCCGTACCATCCCGGGCCGGGGTTGCCCCAGCCCGTCTCGAGCACGATCGCTACCCCTTGAAGATGTTCCGCAGGATGAAGAGGACGTTGGCCGGGCGCTCGGCCAGGCGCCTCATGAAATACGGGTACCAGTGCGTGCCGTAGGGGATGTAGATGCGCACGCGCGCGCCGTCCGCGGCCAGACGCTGCTGGAGATCGCGCCGGATTCCGTAAAGCATCTGAAACTCGAAGCGGTCGTGTGCGATCTTTTTCGTGCGGGCATACTCGCGGGTGGCGCTGACGAGCGCTTCGTCGTGCGTGGCGATGGCGTGGTAGATGCCGCTGTCCAGCAGGATCTTCATGAGCTTGACGTAATTGGCGTCGGTATCCCTTTTGCGCTTGAAGGCGACGCTTTCCGGCTCCAGATAGGCACCTTTGCATAGCCGTATGCGGCAGCCGTGCTCGAGCAGCATGCGCACATCGTTCTCGCTCCGGTAAAGGTAGGCCTGGATCACGGTGCCGACGTTGTCGCATTCCTTGAGGGCCTGCACGACCAGATCCAGGGTTGCCTGGGTATAGCGGCTGTCCTCCATATCGACGCGGACGAAGTTCCCGAGCCCGTGCGCGTGGCGCACGATGCGCATCAGGTTGCCGTAGCAATAGTCCTTGCCGAGATCCAGGCCGAGCTGGGTGAGCTTCACCGAAACGTTGCAGTCGATCTTTTCCTGCCCGATCCGATCGAGCATGGTGATCACTTCGCCGGTGGCGCGCTCGGCATCTTCCTGCGATCGGGTGTTTTCGCCCAGCAGGTCCAGGGAGGCGCGCATTCCCTGCCGGTTGCAGTCGCGCACGGCGGCGACGGCGTCATCGAGCGTCTCGCCCGCGACAAAACGCCGGGATGCGCGGCGGAAGATCCCGAAGCGCAGCACGAAATTTTTCAGGCCCTCTCGGCGGGACAAGAAAAGCAGAAAGGCGCGCACAGAAGTGCCTCCGTCGTGGATGTCAGACCGCATGCGCGGCACGGCCGCGCCCGGCCGCGGATTCTATCAGATGAAGCCGGCGAAGTGTCCAAAAAGCTCTGCGATTCAGACGCCGGCAGCCGGGGGCGGGCCGAAGGCGGTGGGTCCCGCGCGCCGCGCGGGACCGGTGACTTGAAGCAATAAGCCGGCGGTCCGCCGCGGCGCGGCGGACCTACTGCCGCGCGGGACCGGTGTCTGAATCGCCGCAAGAAGCTCGCAGCGATTGACGGGGATGGGGATCCGGCCTATCATCAGAGCAAAGCCATGATCGTTCCGATATTTCCGCTGCCCGACACCGTTTTCTTCCCCAAGACCCGCCTCCCCCTGCGTGTTTTCGAGGATCGCTACCGCGAGCTGACGCGCGCGGCGCTCGCCGGAAACCGGAGGATCGTCATCGTGCTGCTGCAGGAGGGATGGGAATCCGATCCGTCGGGCAATCCCCCGGTGCACCGCATCGCCTGCCTGGGCGAAATCGCCGCATGCAAGGAACTGAAGGACGGCCGGTACCATCTCGTGCTGGCCGGGCGCCACCGGGTGCGGCTCGTGCGCGAGCTCGAGCATTCCCCCTACCGGCTCGCCGAAGTCGAGCGTATCGACGAGACCGGCGGGGACGACACGTCGGCCGGGATCATCGGGCGGCGCAACCGCCTCATGGGGCTCTTCATGCGCTACATGGAGCTGGCGGCGCGCGGGGAATCGCGCGCGCTCGAGCTCGTTCCGCGGCGCAGCTTCGAGGCCCTGGTGAACCTGGCGGCGGCCACGCTCAATCTGCCCGCGGAAGACAAGCAGCAGCTGCTGGAGATCGACGACATCGCCGTGCGCTGCGACGCCGTCCTTCCGGTCCTGCAGCGGCACGTCGAGACCCTGGTGCTGGTCCGCGAATGGGAGCACCTCAAGCCGGACGAGCCCTCGAGGAACTGAACGCGCATGAAGGGGAAATACCCCGCATATCCCGCGGCGCCGATATCCGACATCCGCGACATGTTTCTCAAGAGCAGCGAGCGCTTCGCCGGCCGCGTCGCCCTGCAGTACAAGCGCGGCGGGCGATGGATTCCGATCACCTACGGCGAGCTGCGTGCCGCCGTCGAAGAGACCGCCTGCGGCCTGGCCGCCCTGGACCTGGAGCCGGTGCAAAGCAAGCTGGCCATAGTGGGGGAGAATCGCCCCGAGTGGGCCGCCGCCTACCTGGCGGCGGCGTGCACGGGCATCGTGTGCGTACCCATCGACAAGGATCTCCGGGAGACGGAGGTCTACCACATCCTTTACCTTTCCGGCGCCGAGGCCCTGGTCGCCGACGCGCGCCACATTCCGATGGCGCTGGAGATCCGGAGAAAACTCCCCGGATTGCGCGTCCTCATCGACATGGATGCCGAGGGCCCGAAAGAGACTGTGTACGGCTTCGGCCAGCTGAGGGAAATGGGGCGCCGTCGCCTGCAATCCGGAAACAACGATTTCGAGCGGCGCACCGTCTCTCCCGAAAATCTTCTCTCGATCCTCTTCACTTCCGGGACCATGGGCAACTCCAAAGGCGCGATGCTCACGCACGGCAACGTCGCCGGCAACATAACGGCCGCCGTCCGGTGGGTCGACTTGCGGTCGGATGACAGGTTCCTCTCGATCCTGCCGATGCACCACAGCTACGAGTGCACCGACGGCTTCCTGCTGCCGCTCTACCTCGGGGCGCAGGTTTCCTACGCCGAAAGCCTGCGGCGCATCGTGGAAAACATATCCGAGACCAGAGCCACGGCCGTGCTGGGCGTCCCCCTGATCTGGCACGCCCTGTACAAGAAAATCGCGGCCGCCATGGCGGAGAAGGGCCGGTGGAAGGCGGAGGCCGCCAAGAAGGTCGCGGGCCTCTCGGAGGCGCTGCTCGGGATCAACATCCGCCGCAGGCTTTTTTCCAAGGTGCACGAGAAGTTCGGCGGATCCCTGCGCATTCTCATTTCCGGAGGCGCCGCCGTCGATCCGGAGATCGCGCGCGGGTATCGCGAACTCGGGCTGGAATTCCTGCAGGGCTACGGCCTGACGGAATCCTCTCCGATCATCAGCGTCAATCGCAACCGGGCGTTCAAGGACGCTTCCGCCGGCCTGCCGCTGGAGGGGGTCGAGGTGCGGATCGCGGAAGACGGAGAGATCCTGGCGCGCGGGCCGAACATCATGCAAGGATACTACCGCAACCCGGAAGCGACCGCCGCGGCGCTGCGCGACGGCTGGCTGCATACCGGGGATCTCGGATATCTGGACGAAGACGGCTTCCTGTACGTCAAGGGGCGCAAGAAGGCCGTGATCGTGACGCCGGCGGGCAAGAAGATCTACCCGGAAGAGGTGGAGGCGGAAATCCTGAAGTCGCCGTATATTCTGGAGTGCCTCGTCTGGGGGGATACGGACACCAAGCCGGGCGAGGAAGTGGAAATCCATGCCGTGGTGGTCCCCAACACCGAATACTTCATCGAGCAGGGCCTGGAGGCGCAGGGCGCGGTGAGCAGCAGCCGGGTGGAGGAAATCATGCGGCGCGAGGTGAACCGCCAGTGCCGCAATCTCGCCCCGTTCAAGCGGGTGACGCGCCTGGCGGTGCGCCACGAGGAGTTCGAGAAGACCACGACCAGGAAGATCAAGCGCTATCTGTACACGGGCAAGCCGACCGCCGTCGACGCGGCGGAGACCTGAGAGGAGCGGGCGAAGCGATGGAACAGCGGGTCGCATTGATCGCCGGAGGCACGCGCGGCATCGGGCGCGCGGCCGCGCTCGAGCTGGCGCGGCGCGGCTGGGCGGTGGCCGCCGGGTACCGCAGCAGCGCGGGCGAGGCGGCGAGCCTCGAGCGCGAGATCGCGGCGCAAGGCGGCCGAGCGCTCGCCGTGTGTGCCGACGTTTCGCACCCCGAGGCCGCCGCCGCCCTGGTGCGGCGCGCCGAGGAACAGTTCGGCCGGATCGACGCGCTCATCAATTGCATCGGTTCCTTCCGGCGCGTGCCCCTTCTGGAGGAAACAGCCGAAGGTTGGCTGTCGATGTTCGATGACAACCTCCATCCCGTGTTCTACCTGTGCCGCGCAGCGGCACAGGGCATGAAAGATCGCGGCTGGGGCCGGATCGTCAACTTCAGCATGGCCAACGCCGACCTGAACCTGGGGCAGCCGCACGTCACCGCCCATTACATCGCCAAGGTCGGCGTGCTGATCCTGACGCGCAGCCTGGCGAAGATCCTGGCGCCTTACGGCATCACGGTCAACTCGATCGCGCCGGGATTTCTGGACACCGGCGGCGAGGTCCTGGAGGAGCTGGCCGGGGCGACCCGCAAGATCCCGGCGGGGTACGTCGGCACCCCGCAGGATGCGGTCGCCGTGATCGGCTTTCTTCTTTCCGAGGAGGCGCGCTACGTCAACGGCGCCAACATCCATGTGAGCGGTGCCTGGGGGATCTGACGCCGGGCGGCCGCCGTTTGCAGAGAACGGTACCGCGTGCGGCGGTCGACCCGCCCGGCACCGGCAGCGGGCGCGATCGTTCCGGGCACCGTTTCGCCGGCACGGCGGGGAGGCATGAATGTCGAAGGCAATGATTTGGACGGCTGCGGCAATGTTCGTCATGGCCGGGTTTTCAGCGGCGCAGGAGCGCCCGGCAAGACCGGGCGTGCAGGCCAACATCGTATTCTTGTACTACCGCGATCTCGCGGCCGCGCAGCGTTTCTATGAGAACGTGCTGGGACTGGTGCTCGCGGTCGATCAGGGTTTCGCCAAGATCTACCAGGTTTCGCCGACTTCCTTCGTCGGCCTGGTGGACGAAAGCCAGGGGCTGCATCGCGCTTCGGAAAGCAAGGCCGTCACCCTCTCCTTCGTGACCGAGCAGATCGACGAGTGGTACGCGTACTTGAAGGAAAAGGGCGTCCCGATGCATCGTCCGCTCGGCGATGCTACCCGCCACCCCACCCGGGGTTTCGTCGCCCTGGATCCCGAGGGCTATTTTCTCGAGTTCGAGCGCTTCCTCGATCACCCGCAGAACAGGAAGCTCCTCGATGCTCTGCGCGCCAAATGAAGGGCCGCACAAGCGGCTGCAGGTCTTCTTCCTGCGGGTGAGCGCCGTTACGGCTGCGCCGGCGCCGCGCCGCCGCGCAGGTAGGCACCCAGGTCGGCCAACTCGCGATGCGTGAGCTCCGGCCACGCCATCCGCTTGCTCCGCATGTCCTCGAGCATGGCCGGCCCGTGGTTCCACACGGCGACCGCGAAGTAGATGCAGAAAGGCAGCGCCTCGCCGCGGCGCAGACCCCGCGCAAGCTCCGGCGCTCCACGGCCGGGATGGTGGCACGAGGCGCAGCCCAGCCCGGCATAAAGGCGCTGTCCGCGCGCGGCGCTGCCATGTTCGTCGAACAGCCCCGCGGACCACAGATACCCGGCGATGGCCCGAGCGACCACAACTTCATGCTACGCCCGATCCCGTCCCTTTGCAAATGAACAAAGACCTGCGATCCAGACGGTCCGGCACGGCGTGCCGGACCTACGGTAGGTCCCGCGCGCCGCGCGGGACCGGTGACTTGAAGCAATAAGCCGGCGGGGCCGCCGCAGCGCGGCGGACCTACTTCCGCGCGGGATCGGTGGCTTGAAGGGGTCCGGCACGGCGTGCCGGACCCACTGGGGCTTCGATTCCCGAAGGGGAAGGAATGGCTCCCCGGGCTCGCCGCTGTCCTGATCCCAGAAGACAGTTGCAAGAGGGCCGGAGCATCGAATAATTTTGCGCTCTCGCTCCGATCGCTTGTTGTTCAGGAGGCGTGACCATGAAGTTGAGCCGACGGGCGCTCTTGGGTTCGGGCTTGTCGCTGGCCGCGGGGCGGAAGGCGGCGGGACGATCCCGCGAGCAGGAGCAGCAATCATTCACCTCCCCGGACCATGTGGGCGTCCTGGTCGATACCACACTGTGCATCGGTTGCCGCAAGTGCGAGGAAGCCTGCAACCGGCGGAATCGCCTGCCGCGCACAGCCGAGCCTTTCTCGGACAAGAATGTCTTCAACTATTTCCGGAGGCCGTCGGCAAACGCCTTCACGGTCGTGAACCGTTTCGAAGGCAGCCCTTCGGCCGACCAGGAAGGGATAGCGCATACCTACGTCAAGGTTCAGTGCATGCACTGCCTGTACCCGTCCTGCGTATCCGCCTGCATCGTGGGTGCGTTGACGAAGGCCGATGACGGCGCCGTGGTATACAATCCCTCCATCTGCATCGGCTGCCGCTACTGCCAGATTTCCTGTCCCTTCGAGATTCCGGCCTACGAGTTCCATGTGGCTCTGACGCCCCGGGTGCGCAAGTGCGAGTTCTGCTCCGACCCGGCCCGGGGGAAAGGGGCGGACCCCGCGTGCGCCGCCGCATGTCCCACCGAAGCGCTCGTGTTCGGGCGCCGGGCCGACCTGGTCGCCATGGCGAAGGAGCGCATAAAGCGCCGACCCGAGCGCTATGTCGATCGCATCTACGGCGAGACCGAGGTGGGCGGAACCTCCTGGCTCTACCTCATCGGGCGGCCCGTGGAGGAAATCGGATTGCTCGAGCTTCCGGATATCCCGCCGCCGCAGCGAACGGAAGCCATCCAGCACGGCATCTTCAACTACGGCATTATTCCCATCGCATTTTACGGTCTCCTGTCGGGACTCCTGTGGTACCAAAAGCGCAAGTATCCGGAAGAGCCGCCCGATGCCGACGGCTCCAAGGATGACCCTTCCGCCGACGGAGGTGCGCCGTGACTGCTGCCGCGCGCAACGGTCGCCCGCAACGGGTGGCCCGGCCCTTGTTCACTCCCGGCATCCTGACGCTCATGATCTTCATGGGCATCGGCTTCTCGTTCGGCATTACCCGTTTCCTGCTGGGTCTGGGTTCGGTGACGAACCTCAACGATCGCAATCCCTGGGGGATATGGATAGCCTTCGATGTCGCCTGCGGCGTCGCGCTCGCCGCAGGCGGATTCACCACGGCCGCGCTCGTCGAGATCTTCGGGCGCAGGAGATACAAGCCCCTGCTCCGCCCCGCGCTCCTGACGGCCTTCCTCGGCTATCTCTGGGTTGCCGTCGCCCTGATCTTCGACCTGGGGCGTTACTGGAACGTCTGGCGCCCGATCTTCAACTGGCAGGGGAACTCGGTGCTCTTCGAGGTAGGCATGTGCGTGGTGTTCTACCTCCTGGTGCTGGCTGTCGAAATCAGCCCGTCGATCCTGGAAGGCTTGAAATCCAGGATCGATCGGGGCGAGCGCGGAGCCGCCCTCCTGCGGCGGGTGGAACGGCCGATTCTGGCGGTTCACGCCTGGGCGAGGACCGTCATGCCGCTCTTCGTCGCGGCGGGGGTGGTCCTCTCCTTCATGCACCAGTCCTCGCTCGGGACCCTGATGCTCATCGCCCCGACGAAGTTGAGCCCGCTGTGGCACACGCCCGTCCTGCCCGTGCTGTTCCTGCTCTCGGCCATCATGGTGGGATTCCCCATGGTCATCGTGGAATCCATCTATGCGGGCATCAGCCTGGGCCGCAGGCCGGAGATGGAGCTTCTCACGCCCCTGGCGCGGATCATCCCCGCATTGCTCGGATGCTACGGCATCGTCAAGATCGGCGACCTCGCCGTCCGGTACGGGGATCTCGATTTCTACAGTCACCCGGCCGCGACCGTCTCGCTCGCCGTCGAGATCCTCCTGGGCGTGGCGCTCCCGTTTCTCCTGCTTCTGCACAAGGCGGTGCGCCGATCCGTGGGGTGGCTCTTCTTCAGCGTTTCCTTGATCGTCTTCGGAGTGATCCTGAATCGCATCAACGTCTACCTGGTGGGATACAATCCCCCATACTCGACCCGAGCCTATTTCCCCTCCGTAGGCGAAATCGCGCTGACGATCGCCATCGTGTCCGGCCTGCTGTTCTGTTATCGCCTCTTCGTGACGTTCTTTCCCATCCTGCCGGGTACGGAGCCGGCCGCAGAGGCGCGTCCTGCGCTCGAGCACCCCGAGCCGGGCAGGGCCGTCGGCCCCTCGTGGGTATGGATCGTTCGGGGATCCGCGGCGGCGATCCTCGCGGTTTTTATCGCCGTATACAGCCTGGTGCACACCCAGGCCATACGGGCGACCGCCCGCATGGTGAGCCAGGTCGAGCGCGTCCGGGCGCAGGCGCGCGCGCCGGCGGCCTCCGCTCCGTCAGCCGCCTACCCGCTTCGTCCCTCGGCTTACAGGAACTTCTATTGGCTCGACAGCCCGCTGCTCAGGGCCGCGTCGGACGATTACGAACCCGTGGCCTTCGCCCACCGGATTCACGACAACCTGACGGGCGGCGATTGCGCGGTGTGCCACCATCGCCACGCCGCGAGCGACGGCGACCGTGTCGGAGAGGACATCGGGAACCTGCATGCGCTCATGGATATCAAGCTGGGGGGGCCGTGCGCAACCTGCCACGGAGATATGGCACAGAACCCGCCGCAGGCTTGCGCACACTGCCACGGGCTGCCCAATGAAGACGATGCACCCTCCCGCATCGGCCTCAAAGGTGCCTACCATCGCCAGTGCATCGGCTGCCACCAGCGCCGGATCGTGCCGGCACCCGCGCCGACGGAATGCAACTCCTGTCACCACCCCTGGACGCCGGATCACTCCCTCCTCGTAACTCTCCCGGCAAAGCCCGCGCCGCAGGATGTGACCCGCAACTGCCTGGGCTGCCATCCGAAGGCAGGGCATGACGTGCTGAAATCGGCGCACTGGAATTGGAAGGGGCACTCCCGGACGCTGGCAGGGAACGAGCACCGCACGGATATCGGGTTGTCGATGGTGCTCAGCAACTACTGCATAGCCATGGGTCCCAACCTGCAGCAGTGTTCTTCGTGCCACATCGGCTACGGCGAGCTGGGTGCCGCTTTCGACTTCGACGACCCGCAAAGGATCGATTGTCTCGTGTGCCACGACACCACGGGCACCTACAAGAAGGATCCGGACCAGGCAGGCCTCCCTTACGCGGAACTGGACCTGAACGCGATCGCCCGCAAGGTGGGGCGGCCTTCCCGCAGCAACTGCGGTTCCTGCCATTTCGCGAGCGGCGGCGCCGCCAATGCCAAACACGGGGACCTGGAGCCGGAACTGGCTCATGCCGCCGAAAGCCTGGACGTGCACATGGGGACGCTGCACATGCGCTGCCAGGACTGCCATACGACCGCCGAGCACAGGATTGCAGGCGCATCCCTGAGCGCTCCCGCGGTCGAGGGCCGCGTCGCCTGCGAGAAGTGCCACGGCAGCGCGCCGCACGGGGTCTCGGGCATGCTGAGCCGGCATCTGGACGACCATGTCCGGGCGATCGCCTGCGAGACCTGCCACATCCCCAGTTATGCCCGCCTTTCACCCACGCTCCTCCGGCGGGACTACTCCGCCGCCGGACAGGATCGAGCCGCCGGCGCGAACCGTTTCGGCCGGCCGGAATACGACAAGAGGTTCGGCACCCTGACATGGGGCAAGGACCTTGTGCCGGTTTACCTCTGGTACGACGGGACTCGCAGGGCCGTGCTCGCGGGCGATGCCGTCGACCCTTCGTCACCGGTGGTCCTCAACGGGCCGGTGGGCGAAAAGCGCAACCCCGCGGCGCGCATATTCCCGTTCAAGGCGCATACGGCCGTCCAGCCGTATGACAGCGAGCGGAAGGTCCTGGCCCTGCCGCGGCTGGTGGAAGGATACTGGACCCATTTCGACTGGGGCAAAGCCATCGCCGAGGGCATGAAGCTCATGGGACTCGAGTACTCGGGGAAGTACGGCTTCATAGAGACGACGATGTACTCGGGCATCCACCACACGGTAACAGCGGCCGACAAGGCGCTCGGTTGCGCCGACTGCCATGCGCCGCAAGCCGTCTCCTGCACCCGGTGCCACAAGAACGCCCGGCAGATGGATCTTCCCCGACACCGACTCGCGGCCTACCCCGGGGTCAAGCGGCGGCTCGATTTCAAGGCGCTGGGATATGCGGACGATCCGGCCCTCATCGGCGGCCGCTTCTACGTGAGCCTGGGCCGAGGCACGCCGCCGCGATGAGGCCCGTCCCGCGGCGAGCGGCCGCGCCTGTGCGCGGCGTCAGCGCAGCAGCGAGATCAGATCGGTGAAGCAGGCATAAGCGGTCTGGTCGACCCCGGGCCCGTTTTCGACGATCGCCAGTTCATGCATGGTGTCGGTGTTGAGGATCAGGATGTTGCTCAGGCCGCGGATCGAGGCCAGGGGATCGAAGATCTCCAGCTCCTCCGGTTCGACCTTGCCGACGATACGGTTCCCTTCGCGGTAGGCGCGCGCCACCAAGCGGATCCTGCGGTCGCGGCGCACCGCGGCGCGCACCAGGCGGCCGGTTTCCTCCGAGATCCCCTTCCTGCGGATGTCGGCGGGCGCCGCAGTCCCCCCCATGAGCGCCTGGATGAGGATCGACAGCTTCGCCGCCGCATCCCAGCCCTCCAGATCGAGCGACGGATCGGCCTCGGCGATCCCCTGCTCCTGCGCATAGCGCAGTGCCGCATCGAACGATGCGCCCAGTTCCATCTGGGTGAGAATGTAGTTCGTGGTGCTGTTGAGGATGCCGCGCAGCGAGCGGATGCGCGTGCCGGGCAGTGCGTTGCGCACCAGGTTGAACACCGGCGCCCCGTCCATGACGGTTCCTTCGTAGAGAAAGCGCACGCGGCGCCGCCTGGCCAGCCTGGTCAGCGAGCGGAAATGCACGGCCACCGGCCCCTTGTTGGTCGTGATGACGTGCAGGCCCGCCTGCAAAGCCTCGCGGATATACGTGGCGGCGGGTTCGCCGCTCAGGTCGAGGACGGTCAGCTCGAAGAGCACGTCGGCGCCGCACTGGCGGATCAGGTCCTCGGGCGAGGCGCAGGCGGGGCCGCTGTGGTAGCGGCCGAGGTCGGCGTCGCGCTTCCATGACTGCAGGATACGGTCGACGGGCAGGCCGTCGAGGTCGATGCACAGTCCGTGCGTGCGCGTGGCGATGCCCGTGATGCGCCAGTCGAGACGGAATTCGCGCATCAGCCACTTGCGGCGGCGCAACAGCAGGCGCGCAAAGGCGCGACCCACGTGCCCGAAACCCAGAAGAGCCAGATTGACCTGCCGGATGTCCTGAGTCATCTGCCGATTCCCGCCCGACTCGCCGGGCTCATGTCAAGCAGGCCGCCGCGGTCCGGCGCCCTCCTGTGAACGCCGGGCGCCGCGACATCAAGCGTGCGCCGCGATCGATTCCAGCACCTCGTGCACCAGCTCGAGCGCCTCGAGAAGGTAGTCGCTCGGCGGACCGTATCCCACCCGCAGGTAATGATCCATGCCGAAATGGTCTCCGGGTACGACGAGCACGCTCTTTTCCTCGAGCAGGCGCATGATGAGGGACGTCGAGTTGACCGGCAGGTTGTAGCGCACGTAGGCGATCGCCCCGGCGCGGGGCTCGACCATGCGGAAGAGAGCCCCGTGCTTTTCCATCCAGGCGCGGAAGAGGGGGAAATTCTGCCGGCAGATGCCGCGGGTGCGCTCGAGGCAGCGGGCGCGCCCCTCCGGCGAGAGCGCCACGCGCGCCAGGGCGTCGCTCAGCGTCCCGGGGGCAATGGTGGTGTAGTCGTGACAGGCCCACATGCGGGCGATGCGCTCCGCGGGAGCGACGATCCAGCCGATGCGCAGGCCCGGCAGCCCGTAGGCCTTCGACAGCCCGTTGGTGACGATCACCCGGTCGTAGCGCCCCCAGAATGTCGGCGTCGTGATCCCGTCCCTTTCCGAGCCCTGGTAGATCTCGTCGGCCAGGATCCAGGCGCCGCTGCGCTCGGCCGCCCGGACGATCGCGTCCATTTCACCGGAACTGAGAACGGCCCCCGTGGGGTTGTTGGGATTGGTCACGACGATCATGCGCGTGCGCGCGGATACGGCCGCGTCGAGTTCGTCCAGGTCCGGGGCCCAGTTGCGATCCTCGCGCAGGAGCACCTTGCGGGCGACCATCCCCAGGCTGTTGACGAGCCCCCAGATCTGGCCGTAGTTCGGCAGAACGACGACCACCTCGTCGCCGGGCTCGAGCGTCGAGAATACGGTCACGAAATTGGCCTCGCTGCCCCCGTTGGTGACCTCGACATTGTCCGGGCCGGCACCGGGATAGAGAGCGGCGATCGCGGCGCGCAGCTCGTCGGTGCCGTTGCTCTGGCTGTATGCCAGCGGCATGCGCAGGAGCCGTTCGAGGAAGTCGGGGTCCGCGACCAGTTCGCGCGCGCTCATGGGGTGAACGCTGCTTTCCGACAGGTTGTAACGCACCCGGTTTTCCCAGGTGGACTGCAGGCGCTCCATTTCGAACTTGTCCAGACGCATCTTTCACCTCGCTGGGGAATGCGCGGCGATATTACACCATTCAGCGCCGCCAATAAAGGCGTGTTGCAAGCGTGCGGGCGGTCGCGGCAACGCGCGCTCGGCAGCGCGCAGCGACTCCTGTTGACATGGCGCGTTGATCCGGTAAGATAGGCCCCAGGGGAAGGCGGACCGCGAAGGGACGCGAGAATGGGCCGCTTTCCCGAAGCAGCCCTGGCATTTCCTCGCCGCGAAGGCGGTCTCTATGACGCCGAAGGATCATGCAATGCGCGGCATCGTCGTGTTCCGCGCTGCGGACAAATCGCATCGAACATCTTTTTCGTGGAGGAAAGCATGCGCAAGATCCTGTGTTGCACGGCCGCGCTGGCTTTGCTCGCCCTCGCGGCCGCAGCCTGGGGGCAGGGGACCACATCCAAGGTCACCGGCGTGATCATGGATCCTTCGGGAGCCGTGGTTCCCGGCGCCGCCGTCACCCTGACCAACGAAGCGACGGGCGTTTCTTTCAAGACCGTCTCGAGCGAAGCCGGTACCTACGTCTTCGAGGCGGTGCAGGTGGGGATCTACACCCTGACGGTGGAGCTGGTGGGCTTCAAGAAGAGCGTCCTGACGGGCAACCGCGTGACCATCGGCCAGCCGACCACCGTCAACGTCACGCTGCAACTGGGAGAGGCTTCCGAAACAGTGACCGTCACCGACGCTTACGAACTGGTGCAGACGAGCACCTCGGGCAACATCGGCAGCATCATCGAGCAGAAGGTGCTGCAGGACCTGCCGATCGTGGGCACCCGCGGCCGTAATCCTCTCTCGCTGGTGAACACGCAACCGGGCGTCGTATCCGGGGCCAACACGGGCGGCGGCGTGCACGTTCACGGATCGCGCGACCGCGCCTGGAACTTCACCCTCGACGGCATCGACACCAACGAGACCAGCGCGGGCGGCTCGAACTTCTCGCCGCTGCGCGCCAATCCCGATTCCCTGGCGGAATTCCGGGTGATCACCAGCAATCCCACGGCGGAGTACGGGCGCAGCAGCGGCGCCCAGGTGACCATGGTCACGCGCTCCGGAGGGGACGAGTATCACGGGTCGGTTTTCTGGTTCTACCGCACCCCGCGCTTCAATGCCAACGAATGGGAGAACAACCTCAACGGCGTGGGCAAGCGCCAGTTCGTGCAGCATATTCCCGGATTCAGCATCGGCGGGCCCATCTTCAAGGGCCGGACATTCTTTTTCACCAACATGCAGTGGCTGCGCGCCCGGGATTCCGGACTGGTCACCCGAACGGTGTACACCGACAGCGCCAGGAAGGGGATATTCCGCTACGTCAAGGGCGGGCGCAACCTGCCCGCGGGCGTCACCGGCGCCTCGGTCGATTCCTCGGGGAACGTCCTGCCCGGCGTCAATATCGGGACCTATGACATCGCCGCCAACGATCCGGAGCGCATCGGCTTCGACCCGACGATCAAGAAGGTGATCGGGCTGACGCCGCTTCCCAACAACTTCACCGTCGGGGACGGCCTGAACACGGCCGGCTTCAATTTCTCCGACATCCAGAACGAGAAGCAGTACGATGCCGTGGTCAAGGTCGACCACGTGTTCAACAACCGCAACACCGTCTTCGGCCGCATGGCCTGGGGTCACCAGAACACCATGTGCGATACCGCCAACACCGGCCAGCGGCCCTTCCCCGGTCTTGCCTGCAGGGTGAACACATACCGGCTGCCGCGCAATCTGGCGGTCAACTGGCGCTGGAACCCGACGCCGAGGATCACCAACGAATTCGTGGCCGGCTTCAACCGCTTCGGCTTCGATTTCGTGCTGCCGCTCAACAACGCCAACGTTTACTATTACGCGCTCAACGACATCACCGTGCCGGAAGACACCCGCTACGGCAACATGCGCAGGCTCACCACCTACCAGTTCGTCGACAATTTCACCTACGTGCGCGGGGCGCATGCCTTCAAGATGGGCACCAACCTGCGCTTCCAGCAGCACTACGACCGGCGCGGTTCGGTGGCGGGCCAGAACATCGCGCCGACGGTGGACTTCAGCACCACCTACGCCACCGTGAGCCCGACGGATTTCAACCTGCCCGCGGACATCAACACCACGTACGACCGGCCGCTGCTGCAGCGGACGATCAACAACCTCCTCGGCCGGGTGGGCCAGATCACCCAGGGCTTCGTCGCCCAGGGCGACCAGTACGCTCCGGGCGGGACATGGTTCATCTATGACGCGCGCTTCCCGGAGCTGGACTTCTACTGGCAGGACAGCTGGAAGATGCGCAGGAACCTGACCGTGGATATAGGCTTGCGCCTCGAGATGAAGCTCAGCCCGCGCAACCCCGACGATCGCATGTTCGGGCCGGACGTGCCGGTGAAGATCGGCGCCGCCCCGAGCACCGCCGTGCGCTGGCGCAAGGGCAAGCTCTATGACGACGACCTGAACAACTGGGCGCCTTCCATCGGCGTGGCCTGGGATCCTACGGGCACGGGGAAGATGTCGGTGCGCGCCAACTACCGCCTGGCCTATGACCGCATCAGCACCTTCGGCCTCTCCTCGGCGATCTTCCAGAGCATCCCGGGACAGACGCTCGGCGTGATCGACACCGCCTTCGGTTCCGCCGGCGGCCGCCTGCGAAACATACCGGGCGTGGCGCCGCCCGCCGGTCTGAAGCCTTCCGACGGGTTGCAGCCTCCGCCGTTTTCGCTCAACAGCATCACCGTGATGGACCCCGACTTCCGCATGCCCAAGACCAACATGTGGTCCCTGAGCATCCAGCGCGAAGTGTGGAACCGCACGGTGCTGGAAGTGGCTTACGTCGGCCGGCGCGGCGTGGGCCTGTCCGGCGGATACAACGTCAACCAGACCGAGATCTTCTCGAACGGTTTCCTCGACGCCTTCAAAATCGTGAAGGCAGGGGGCGAAAGCACCCTCATGAACCAGTTGCTGGCCTCCGACCCGCGGCTGCGAACCGGCGAAACCGGTTCCCAGATGGTGCGCCGGCTGTACGCGTCGACGCTCAACCTGGACTCGGTCGCCGCCCTGGCATCGTCGATCCAGAGCCAGTCGCCGGTGGGCGGCAAGTCCATCCCGGAGCGGTCGGGGTTCGGGTCGTACTTCTTCATCCCGTTCCCGCAGTTCTCCGGAGGCTGGAGCGTCATCGATTCGAACGACTACTCCAACTATCACGCCATGTCGGTGACCCTGGAGCGGCAGTACCAGGAGGGCCTGGCGTTCCTCTTCGGCTACACGCTCTCCAAGTCGCTCGATACCCGTTCCTACGATCCGGTCTTCACGATCGTGAGCACGGGCAATGCGCAGTCGGCGTCGAGCACGCCGTTCGACATCAAAAACCGCAGGCTCAACTACGCCATCTCGGATTTCGACCGCACCCACGTGATCGTGGGGCGCTGGAGCTACGAGCTGCCCATCGGGAAGGGCAGAAGGTGGCTCAGGGAAGGGGCGCTGGCGAAGGCCTTCGGCGGCTGGGACGTCGCCGGCTTCATGACCATCCAGACGGGCCGCCCGATGACCGTGTACGGCGGATCTTACACCATGAGCAACGTCGTCCAGACCCCGGCAAACTGCAGCAACTGCACCCGCTCGCTCGGGATGGTCTTCGACGACGCGGCCACCGGTTACAAGTGGTACTTCAACGACAAGGAACGGGCCGCCTTCAGCACGCCGGCTGCAGGCACCATGGGCAATACCGGCCGGAACTATTTCCGCGGACCGGGGGGCTTCAACACGGACCTCAGCGTACTGAAGCGCACCTACGTCACGGAGTCCCAGTACCTGGAATTCCGTGCCGAGTTCCTCAACCTGACCAACACGCCGACCTTCGGCTTCCCGACGCTGACCATCACCAGCTCGACCTTCGGCCGGATCCGCGATACCGTGAGCAGCTATTCGCGGAAGATGCAGTTGGGCCTGAAGTATTACTTCTGATGCGCCGGATAGGGGTAGG
>Ga0272448_1002942_pt1 | contig 20756 bp, 13 predicted proteins | sample YNPCB0191_FD_202220 | JGI IMG/M metagenome (GOLD analysis project Ga0272448, IMG submission 202220) | Hot spring sediment microbial communities from Yellowstone National Park, WY, United States - YNP-CB-019-1 | ecosystem: Environmental > Aquatic > Thermal springs > Hot (42-90C) > Sediment... | reverse complement strand
GATCGTCATCGGCGGCGAGTACTGGCTCTGTCCGTTCTGCGGCGAGGCAAAGGTGCTCTGGGGCGAGGACAAGCTCAAGCTTGTGGAGCGAATCTGCCGCCACATCGGGGGCACTTGCAAGGGGTACAAAATGAGACGCGAGCGCGAGTTGAACCCGGCGGCTCTCGAGGAGCGGCGCGTTTTCTGCGAGTTGGAGCGGAGGGTCTCGCGAGAGGAGTTGTGGCAGGTAGCCGACGGTTCCGAGCGCTGGTACTGTCCGCACTGCGGCGAGCCAACGGCGGTCAGATTCCGGAAGGTGATGGATCGTGTCCCCACCCAGGTGGTAACCGAGATCGCCATGCACCTGAAGAGTTGCCGGGCGGCCAACTCTCCGACAGTGCCGCTCCAGACCCTCCGGCAGCGAGCCGGAGTCCACGACCGGTACGGTAAGGTGAGAGAACTCGCTTTGATGGGTGTGCAGGTGGCTCCGGACGTGTGGGCGGTGTTCGACGCGACGAACCACTGGGTCTGCCCGTACTGCATGGAGGCCACGGTGACGGTGCCGCAGGGGGCCGAGCTACCTCCGAACGAGCTGGTGGAGAAGATCGGCGCCCACCTGATAGCGTGCCCGCGCTTCACCGAAGCTCCGCCCTCGGTCTCGAAGGAGGAAATGAAGCGGCAGGTCGTTCAGTTGAACGACAAGCAGGAAGCTCTGGCGGTCATACGTCGGGACCAGGCAGCAGTGATCCCGAAGCAGCACCCGAAGGTGCCGGGGTTCGACATCCATACGGAATGGGTGCCGGCGAATGTCGTCGGCGGGGATTTCTTCCGGTATGTTGACGTGCTCGGTGGCAGTGTCGGGGTCTTGCTCGGGGACGTCTCCGGCCATGCGGCTCACGGGTCAATAATTACCCAGATTATCCAGGCGTTTGTCGAACATGCTCCCAGGACGACGTCGCCTTCTGAGGCGCTCATCAGCGTCTGCCAGAGCATGTCGCGGGCTGGGATGAGGCAGGGGACGTTCGTCTCCATGGTATACACGGTCCTCGACCCGAACGAGAAGACTCTGGCGTTGGCCCGTGCGGGGCACGACTTCCCGTTGCTCGTGAACGAGGCCCGCAAGCCGCCGGCTTTCTTGATCAAGGGCAACGGCATGGCACTCGGCATGGGGCCGCCGGAGGTCTTTGCAAACGCGCTCAAGGACGTACGACTGCCGCTCCATCCGGGCGACGTGCTTCTGCTCTACACGGACGGGATTACCGAAACCTGCTCGCCGAGTCGCGTGCCGTTCGGGATCGAAGGATTGACTCGCGTGGTTCGAGCCAGTGCATCGCTCCCCGCGGCCGAGATTGCCCGAAGAGCCGTCGAAGCAGCCAAGAAGCACCGCGGCTCCGGCTTCCAGGAAGACGACATTTGCCTCTCTGTGATCAAGTTCACGGGCTGACCGGTCCTTCCTGCATTCAAATCGTATCCTTCTGCGCCCGGACTTCCTCGTAGATTGCCAACCAATCCCGGATATTGTGTTCGAGCGAATAGCCCTCGGCAGTCTTGCGTGCGGCGCTGCCCAACTTCGCGCGGAGCTCGGTATCCGAGATGAGCCGTCCGAGGATTGCCGAGAGTTCCTCGGGGTCGTCCGGATCGTGGATGACGAATCCGTTCTCGCCCTCACGGATGAGCTCGTAGAACCCGGCCTTGGAGCTGACGGCACAGGGAAGCGCCATCGCCATAGCTTCGAGGACCGAATTGCCGGACGCGTCGAAACGCGAGTTGAGGACGAAGAAGTCGGCGGCGGCGAGGTATTCCTCCACTTTCGGCTGCCAGCCGCCGAAGAGGACTCGGTTACGGATGCCGAGTTGTTCGGTCAACGCCTCGTACTGGCTCCGTTTCTTATCCTCTCCGAGGATCAGGAAGCGCCAGCTTCGTCCCCTCTGCTGGGCGAGCGCCTCGAGGAGTGGGGCGATGCCCTTTCGCACGAAGCCGGTTGCGACGGTTATGCCCAACACGACATCGTTTGGGACCGAGCACAGTTGGCGAATCTGGTTCCGACAAACCTCCCGTAGCTCGGGGCGAAACCGCTCCAGGTCCACCCCGGGGTAGATCACACTCACGTTCTCGGTCGGTATGTTGTACGTGGAGAGTATCTGCTCCCGGATCATGGCGGATACCGCGACGATGCGCCGGAACGCGCCGGGAGCGAAGCGGGCGCGCTCGAGTGCGGAAAACACCTTCAGCTTGAGGCTGAGCGATACGCCCAGTTCGCCCAACAGTCCAGGCTCGTATTTGCGAAGGTAGTCGGCATAGTAACGGAGGCATCCGTTGCCATCGCGGTAGACGTCCCCGTAGATTGTCTTCCCGAAGGCGTGGACGATGTCGAAGCGTTCGGCACTGAGGAGCCGTCGCGAGCTACCGGCAAAGGAGAGAGCCTTGAGCGACTGTCCCAGCGGAAGGACCGGGACCTTGTGCCGCGTCATCCCGGCCTTGAGCTCGCCCTCGAAGCGCGAGCAGAACAGGTGTACTTCGTGCCCCTTTTCGACGAGCCTATGGGCAAGCGTCCAGAGGTAGCGCTCGACGCCGCCCTGCCTCTGAAAGCGCGTGTGATTGAGAGCGATCCTCATTGCGTCTGTCCCGACCTGTGCAGAGGTTGTGTCGGTCCTGTAGGCTTCGGGTACGCCACCTATTCCCGAGTCTTCGATTGGCCCGAGCGTGTCTGCCAGTCCCAAAGGCACGGGCCAGCTTCCTCCCTCCGCTTCCATTTCCGATGGATGCCGTAGCCGCCGACCTCCGCCCTTTCTGCCTCGAGCCACTTCTGCACCCGCCGCGTCTGCCGCCGCGACATCGAACCCCAGTAGCTCAGTAGCAGCTTCGCCAACTCTTCCAGCCCGAGGCGCTTGCCGTTCACGGAGTAGATTCCTGCGTGCGTCGGCGACTTCCTAATCTGGAGCACCCCGGCTCTACCGAGTTTCAAGATCATCCTTCTCACCCGCTGACATGACCTTTGGCCGCATCGAAACTGACCCTGTTCACTCTCGGTGTTACCCTGGTTCCTAATCTTACTCGTCTTTTCCCTCCCGTCAACAGACAGGAGCCGGCACGGAAAAGTCAGCGAACCCGTGGCTGTTCTACCGCTCTATCTCGTAGATGTGCACTGCTGCCTTGGGATACGTATAGTGGTATCCGCCGCCGTAGTAGACCTCGGGGGCTGCCTTGTCGCCCAACATTCCCTCCCAGATCACGTCGTAGAGGTTCTCGCCGCGGAAGTCGTCAACGAAGCTTCCGTCCTTGTCAGCCTTGAACTGCCGATCCTCGAAGGGTGCGCGCACGACGGTTCCCGGCCTGGCTCCCTTGAACCTTATCTGAGCCAGCTCCTGCTCGCTTGCGCCCAGCACATCGTCGCACAGGACGATCACCTCGTTGCCCCGCTCGATCGCCGTGTAGTCCCACCACACCTTGGCGCCCTTGGACATGAACTCGAACCCATCTGTGAGGCAGCCTACGAGGCCCAGCGTCTCTGCGGGTACGCTCAGCTTTGTCCACGCGCCCCCAGGGGGGAGCGGGCCGACCTGCCTGAAGTCCCGACGGCGGAGGAAGTCGCGTTCGAACAGGTCATCCACCGTCTCGTTCTTCCAGTTCAGCTTGGCACTGCTCCACATCCAACGGTACAACTCGAACGACAGCCGGAACCGTAGCTTGCTCGAGCTGAACCGGTCGAAGTCGAACGTACCCCAGACAGCGTTGTAGTTCCATCGCCCGTCGCCGTCGGCCATGAGGACGAGACATTCGATCTTGGAATCCGCCGGAATCTTGACGTACTGGACGATCAGATCGCCTTTCTGGATCTCGATCGGTTTGTCGTCACGGTAGCCGTGCACGTGCCAATCCTCGAAGCGATCGGGATAGATGCGGCAGAAGGTGGACTCGCCGGTGTGGGAGCGCTTGCCGCTGAAGGCGTCCCCCTCGTTCCAGACCCAGTCGCCTTGCTGGATGGGCTGAGCGTTTGTGGCGAGGACGTATGTCTTGCCATTGACAGTTCGTTCCATAACGGACACCTTCGGGAGGTAGCGCTCTTGCTTGCCGTCTACGAGCTTGGGCGTTGTCTCGGGCGATGCGGGTTCCGCGGACAGGGATGGCTTGCCTGCCGGTTCGAAGATGAACCGCTCCAGGTAGCGCAACTCGCCGTTGAGGCCGCGGTAGAGCGAGTTGTCGCCCCAGCGTCCGATCTGCACGAAGCCGCGCTGTCCGCGAATGATCCCTTCGTAGGTCTCGAAGCGTATCAGGTCGAACGCGCAGTCGTTGAAGATATTGGCGAAGTCCACGCCCGCGACGTCCTTTCCGAGCGAGCGCATGTAGTGCAGGACCGTGATCGGCACGCGGGACGGGCCGTCCCAGTTGCTTTCGGGACCGAAGACGTCCCACATTGTGCCGTACTGCTGTTTGTGCGCGGAGTAGCCGCCGCTGGAGAATAGCGGCCGCTTGCTCAGGGCCCGCACCTGGTCGGCAAATCTGGCCTGCTGCTCCAGCAACCGTGGATTCGTGTAGACGGCCGGGTCCATCCCGCCTTCCCAGGCGGTCAGGCTGACGAGGAAGGTCGAAGGATGCTGACCGGCCGCCGTGAAATCCGCAGGTGTGCTTTGACACTTGTACTGCGGTCCGAAGCTCTCGTCGAAGGATAGTCCCGTCCAGCCTGCGGGATACCAGACGCCGGTGTACAGGTTCGACTTCCAGATCGCATCGTGATACGCCAGGGTGACGGGCGTGTTCGGCCAGAATGCGTTGAACCCGTGTGCCTTGGCGTTGCTGAAATCCATGGCCAGCCTGCCGTCGGAGCCTTTCACCTCGGTTGCCCAGTGGACCCGCTCCGATGGTGCTGGCTCGTTGTCCCAGCAGTGGCCGAGCGTCGCCCGCAGGAAAAACGGCTTCCCGTTCACGAGCGTCGCCCCGTTTTTCACCTCCACCGTTCTGATCGGCTCCAGTTGCTCGCGGTTCGGTTTGACGACGCCGAAGGGAACGCTCTCGCATCGGAACAGATCCTTCCCCAAACTCCCCTCCGCCGTGATCCTGACGATCGTGTCGCGTACCGGCTCGTCGTCCTCGTGAACGGGCAGGAAGCTCAAGTCGAACGTCTTGAGGAAGAGGTTGCGCTCGTCGACCCACCAATCCACGAGAGGCTGCCTCTTCTGGAACGCGGCTAACTCCCTGCGGAAGTCTATGCTCACCGACTTGATCGTGCTGCCGTTCCCGCGGCGGATGAAGTCATAGCGCAGCGACCTCACCCGAGACATCGTGTCGTCGGTCACGCCGAAGTTCACCCAGATCGCCTGGTGCTTCGCCTGTTCGGGCAGCGGATAGCAGTGTTCGACCTCCACACGGCCGATCTCGGGCCAGGTGCCGAAGTCGAGCTCGGTCTCCCCCAAGACGTGCCCGGTGCTCTGGAGGACCAGCTTCAGGTGGTACTGCGAGCGCCAGTCAGGGCAGATCGTCCATATCTCGTATGGCAGGACGAGCTTGCCTCCACGGGGAAGCCGTAGCGTCCCGGACGTCGTCGAAACCGGTCGCCCGTTCGGCGGCGTGACGGTCAACTGAGCGTTCAAGGCTACCTCGGGTCCGCTCTGCGGCGGGTGCTCCCCGGCCGAGATAGTTAACTCGTTCCGCCCGTAGAGGCGCTCGCCGAATTCGATCGTGAGCAGTCGTAGGGGGGTGCTCTCTGTCGTGGGCTGGCCGGCTCCTATTGCACCGGAGAGCGGATCCGTCACGATCAGGTCGTCCCACCAGAGCGTCCCCACCTGATTGTTCGTCGGCTTCTTGCCGACATCGTCAATGTTCAGCCCATTGAACCCTCTCGCGCAGAGCCGCACGCGGATTTCTTTGAGCGGGTGGTCCGAGACGAGGAACTTCCTGAAGTATCGCCAGTCGAATGTGCCGCGATACGCTGCTCCCTCCTCGCGATTCGCGGTCGCTGTGATGAAGGATTGATCGTTCAGATACACCCCGTTCTCGTCCACGGCTCGGATGTCGAAGTACCGGATTCGGTCTGCCTTCAGCCAGATGCCGATCTCGACGGGCCGGACGGCGTTCTGGTGGAGCGGGATCGGCCGGCTCTCGCAGTACTTCTCGTCGCCCGGTAGGACGCTGAAGCGGAAACTGCGACTCCCTGAATGAGCGAATAGATTGTCGCTTGCTACTTTGCCGCGCGGGGGCGTGAAGAAGTGGGACCAGTCGCGCCAGACGTAGTACCAGCTCGGCGGGACGTAGTGGAACTTCCGCTGGTCCGACCAGCCGACCGGCATCCCGTTCTCCGATTCCTCGAAGCTCCAGTTCGGGGCGAGGTACGGTGTCGTCGGGAGTTCCTCCTCGAGAGCGATGTCGTCGAACCAAACCGTGCCGGCCGGGTTCGGGCCGGCGGGCGTGAACCGTATCGTTACGGTCCAGGAAGTGGGCAGTGGTCCTTCCGGTTTGCCACTGAGGCTCTTGACGAACGCCTCGGCAAACGCCGCAGCCGGCATCTCGATACTCTTCTGTTGCCAGTCGTAAGTGCCCGGAGGAAACGTCAGTGCGAAGGACGAGTTGCCTCTCGTGAAGGTCACGGAGACCGTGGACTTGTCTGACACGCCGTCTGCTCTGCACCACGCGCTGAGCCGCATGTTCCGAAAAAACCTCGGTGCGTCCTCCGCCCTGAGCACCATCGGATCGAGGCCGCGCTTGGTCGAGTCGAAGACGTCCTTCCCCGGCTCGCCGAGGTAGCCGGCGTAGAGTTGCGTCTGGCCCGCGTGGGCAGACAGCACCTGTCCCGCCGCGTTCCTTGACATCGTCAACCGGAGCGAATGCCGCCCCGTCCGAGCCACTTGCCCGTCCATGACGACCGCACGCTCTTCGGGCCTGGCCGGCACCGGATAGTTCCAGGCGTCCGCCTTCAAGTCCCGCTGACCGAAGCCGAACTCGCCCCAGTTGCTGATGAGCTGCTTTTCCGCCTTAGCGTTGATCCAGTCCTCCTCGAACGAAGGATTCGCGACGAGATTCCCGGTGGTCGCCCCGTGGCAAACGCCAGATATCACCAGTGCAACTGCAAGTGCGACAATTCTTCTCATGCTATCTCTCCGAAAACAGGTGTTGCATGTCGGCGTCCGTCCTACTCTTCGACGAAAGGGAAAGCCCCAGGAGCGGGGGTGGCATCCACGTTGGCACACGACTTGGCCGCCTACCATATTTCCCCGTACTCTTCGTCCAACCGGATGCTTCCGCCGAGGATCACTCTCACGCTAATACCGCCCGGCAGGGGGGTGCGGACCAGGAGTTGGCGGACAGCCGGATCGCTTGCCTCCACAATGCCGACCGCCTCGTCGCGACCGGTCTCCGTCCTCAAACCCACAAGCGACTTTGCGATCTCGGTGCACCCGGGGATCAGGACGACCGTGTCCAGTCCGATCCGGACGAGGCGGCTTCCGCGGAAGTAGCGGGCGTAGCACTGGCGCCTGTATTGCGCCCGCTGCTCGGGCGTCTTTTTCACTATCTTGTCCGAAGGTTTCAGGCGAACGATCCTCGGAGTGGCCAGCCGTTCGAAACGACGGAGGATCGGCGCCAATTCGTCCGAAGTCGCTATCGCAACGACGCAATCTGGCCGCAGCAACTCGATCAGGTGAGCCTGGAGCGCTTCCGCCGGCCCGCCGAGGACATAACCCGGAGAGTCGACGAGGACCGTCCGCCCTGCACACTCGTCCAGGAGGAGCCTGGCACCCGCTACGGTCTGGAGCAGGTGGCGGTCGGGGCTCGTCGAGCCGACGAAGTAGAGCCGGGTCGTCGGGGCGTCCTCCCAAGTCGTGAACGGTTCCTCGAGCACGGACAGTCCGAGCGTCGTGGGCGGTCCGATGTGGCTCTGACCGACATCGAGATCCAGGAGTGCCACCGGCTTCCGGACGGACAGGGTGCGCGCGAGTTCGCCGATGAGCGTCGTCTTCCCTGTGTCCGTCCCGCCCACGAAGTACACGATCCGAGCGTCGTCCAGCTTTGCAACAATCCCTTCACTCATCCCCGCCATCCTATCACCTGCATACCGTGTGCCCCAAGGTGGCGTCTACAACTATTGGTCCCGGGTCTGCCGCGGACACGGGCGACCTACAGCACAACCGACCCGCCCGCTGCAAGGAGCCGCCTCAACTCCGCAGGATCGAGTTCGGCCACGCTCTTCCCCGACGCGAGAGCGAGATAGGCGGCCACGCCGGCCGCCTCGCCGGTCTGGTTCGTGTTGACCATTACGCGGATCGCGCCGAACGCGCCGCGGTCGGCATCAATTGCCCGCCCAGCAACGATCAGATTGTTCCAACCCTGGGGGACCATGGATCGGAAGGGAATCTGGTAGAAGGTCGGGTTTTCCGGAGTCTCGGGCCTCCAGCGTCCCTCCTGCCGGTGGCCGGTCCCGAAGTACAGCTCCCGGCCGTCCAAGTAGCGGAATGTGATGCCGGGCTTGTCGTCGTGGTGGATGTCGACGCGATAGGTCCCGTTGGCGATCGCATCCTCGAAGCGCCGTCCCGTCAGTACGTCCTCTTCGGTGAGACGATAGCTGCATCGAATGTGTCGCGTCTCTCGAATCCCGATGTAGGAGGACAAGGCGACGAGTGCGATCTTGCTACCCGGCGGGCCGTACTTGCGAACGATGTCCATGATGGCGCGCACCTGGCGGCGGCCCTCGATCTCCGCGGCCGTCAGTTCGTCCGCGTCCGCGCAGTTCGCTCCGTATGCCTTCGTCTCGGCGTGGAACGAGACCTCGGGGATGCCTGGGATGTACGTCCGCCAACCCGCCGGGTCCGGGATGCCGAACTCGTCCTTGTGATCGAGTATCGCCCGGTTGAGGTCGAATCCCCTGAGCGTATGGAAACCATAGAGTTTCGCGCAGGTGGTGGAGGGCTGACGGTGCGGCGGAAGGACATGCGGGATCCCGAGATGTGTGCAAAGGTCGCCATCGCCAGTCGCATCGATGAAATACTTCGCCCGGATCGCACCCCGCCCGGACTTGTTCTCGACGATCACTGCCGCGAGCCGCCCGGCCTCGACGTGGGGAGCGACATAGAAGGTGTGCAAGTACGGCTTGACCTTCGCCTCCGTCACGAGCTCATCGAGTTCGATCTTCAGTTCCTCGGTATTGAGTCGGAAGGCGTCGACGTCATTCTCGGTCGTATCGACAGCGCCCCGCTTACGGAGGCGCTCGATCGTTTCGAGGGTCAGACCGGCGATAATCTGGCGCTTGAACTCGGTGTCGAAGAGACTGTGCCAGATGTTGACAAGCCCGGAGGTTGCTACGCCGCCGAAGCAGTTCTGCTTCTCCACCAGTACCACCCGCGCACCCAGCCTTGCCGCCCGCACGGCCGCGAACACCCCTGTCGCACTCCCGCCGAGGACACAGATATCCGCCTCGGCAATTACCCGCGTGTTTCTTGCCGTCTCGTGGATGGCATCCATCTCCACCTCCGACCTATCTCTCGGTTTTCCCGCTCTGGTTCCTCGCTGCAGCCGAGCCAGAGCCGGTTGGCCGTAATCTTACGGCCCGTTGTACGCACTCCTCGCACCCACTGGTATTCTCTCTCCGCGCCGACCGGGATGGCCGAGCGCGACCGCGTTGCAGATGCTCTTGGCCGCTCCCATTACTAAAACGGCCCCGTTGTCGAGCCTCCTACAATCCATGAGGCAAATCATATAGGGGTGGAAGGAGGGGTTCAACAGCAGGGCCTACCCTGCGCGACAGCGGATTTGGCGAGACGTTTCGCATGGCTAACCTCCGGGGCGTGCGGAATATCGTCGGGGAGCACGAAGACCCTCGCATGAGTCCGGCTGATTATTGCGCAACGTTCGATGTCCCTTGTGGCAGTCCCAAGGGGACGACCACCAGTGGCCGAACACGCCAGCCCGGTTCGGGCCGGCTGTTGGGTTCCGAGGAGCCGACTCCTTCCCGGTCTTCCCCTCTTCGCCGGCTTCCCGCCGCAGATTGCGACGGGAGGCCGGCGGAGGGGAGACGGAAAGCTGTCTTCAGAACCAGTAGGAGAGGCCAGGATTACTTGCGATTGTCCCCGTGGGATTCGGGGGCAGCGACGGGTCTCAGCAGCTGGTAGCCTCCTGCAGGTAGGCGAATCGCATGGGCAGCGGCCGCGAGCCGGCTCACTGTGCAAGACTGTTCGTGTGCACTGCCGTCGGTAGGCAGTAACCTGATGCGAAGCAGTGGCGTATAATGAAGGGCGATGTGGAGAAGTTTGCACCTATCTCGCTGCACGGAGTGTGTGGTCGGGCTTGTGTTCCTTGCCTCGGCCATACTGAAGGCGCTCGACGTGCAGTCCTTTGCTCTACAGATTTCGTACTATGGGGTTCTTCGGGATCCTGCCGCAGTCAGGGTGATCGCACTTGTCGTGGTGGGTGTGGAATCGCTCATCGGAGCGATGCTGCTTGTGAACTCGCGGTGGGAGGTTGGCTCCTCCGCCGGTAGCCGCGGGCGGCTGCGCACCATACCTATTGTCCCCCATGCTCTCGCCGTCATCTTGCTGATCGGGTTTACCGGACTGATTGCGTATGCCTGGGCCTTCGAGGGACTGGAGGACTGCGGCTGTTTCGGTAAGTTCATCAAGCTATCGCCGGGCCCCTCGATCATCAAGAACCTCCTGATGCTGCTCTTGCTGGTCGTAGCGTGGGGCGCTGGTCGTGGAAAGTCTCGCGAGGAGCCGGTCGCTCTTGCGGCTCGGATGCTTCGGACGGCGATTATCGTCGTCTGTGCTGCCCTGATCGTGGCACTTGGGGTGTACGAGACCCCGGGGGAACCCATTCGCCAGAGTGGACAGTCATCGGATCCTCCGCGCCCGTTCGCCCAGTTCCGTGTCGAGGTGGACGGGCAATCATGGGACCTCGGCCAGGGCGAGTACCTCGTCGCGATGCTGAGCACGACCTGCGAACACTGCGTGGCAATGGTCAGCGCTCTCAATCGGATGGTGGAGACGCCGGGGCTCCCACCGGTCATTGGTCTGATGCTTGGCGACGAGGACACGCTAACCGAGTTCCGGAAACAAGCTGAACCGCATTTCCCGACGGTCCTCGTTGACGCGCTCAAGTTCGTCTCCTTCATCGGCAAGGTCCCGCCACGGCTGTTCTACGTCCGGGACGGGCGCGAGGTCCAGTTCTGGGACAACGAGGCACCGTCCCCTTCGGACCTCCTCGGGATCATGCAGTCGCGCTGATTGGCGATTTGACGGCTCTCGGCTCGCTCTCGAAGCTGTCGGGGCAGGGCAGTGTACTTGTGGAATAGCATACGAGACCCCATACTGGGAATGGGGGCACTGTCCTCCTCCAGGCGGCCGGTTGAATCGGTCCCGTTCGGCCATCCTGCAACTGGCCGCGACGGGGTGTATGCAAGCTGACTTGCATCGCGTCCTGCGAAACGTCACCGAGCGCCGGCCGAGGCGAAGGCGAACCGGCTTCTTGCACAAGGGCAGAAGTCCTCAGCCCCGCCGATAGGATGCCTGTGGCGCGCCTGTCGAGCAGAGGAGCTGGGCCGTCGCATCGGCACGTACGCTGGTTTGATCTTTATCTCTCCTTCCGCTATCCTTAGTCTCTTCGACTAAGGAGGTAGAATGGCTGCGAAGAAGAGCAAAGGGCACAGCGAACACACCAAGTCTGCCGACCAGCAGATCGGCCTGCCCGGCAAGATGACACGTCCGATCAAAGTCTTGATGCTCGGAGCCGGCAGTGGCTTTACGCCGCGACTGATGAACGACCTGCTCCTCATCCCCGGTGCCGCCCGGGGCGAGATCGCACTCGTGGACATTGACGAGAATCGGATGACCACGATGTACAGGATCATCAAGAAACTCGTCGCGAAGCTCGGCAAGACCGGCTGGAAAGTGACCGGCTCGACGAACCGCCGCGAGGTGATGAAGGGGGCGGACTACATAGTGAACTGCATCGAGGTGAGCGGCCTCGATTGTGTGCGCTTCGACAACGACATCCCCGCGAAGTACGGGGTGGATCAGTGCATCGGCGACACGATCGGCCCCGGCGGGCTGTTCAAGGGCCTCCGCACGATGCCCGTGTGGATCGAGATCCTGCGCGACGCCGAACGACTCTGCCCGAATGCGCTTGTCCTCAACTACACGAACCCGATGAACATGATGTGCCTCGTTGCCGGCCGCGCAAGTTCGATGAAAGTTGTAGGGCTCTGCCATTCCGTCCAGGGAACCAGTCACCTTCTCGCGTGGCGAGCGGGGGTGCCCTACGAGGAGATGGAGTGGGACTGTGCGGGGATCAACCACCTCGCTTGGTTCACCAGGTTGGAGCACAAGGGCCGGGACCTGTATCCGATCCTGAAGTCGAAGGCGCGTGAGGACCTTGCCGGCAAGCCGTCGAATCCGCAGGATGCGGGCGACCTCGTGCGGAAGGATATGATGCTCAATTTCGGCTACTTCGTAACCGAATCGTCTGGCCATTTCAGCGAGTATGTGCCCTACTACCGTAAGCGGAAAGACATCCTGGCCACCTACTGCAGGCCGGGCTACGAGGGCGGGTCGAGTTTCTACGCCAACGAGTGGCCTGGGTGGCGGCGGGCGGCAGACGAACAACGGGCGCGGATGCTCCGGGGCGAGGAGCCGATCGGCTGGGAGCGAAGCTGGGAGTATGCTTCGTGGATCATCGAGGCACGCGAGAAAGATTCGCCGTTCCGCATCTACGGGAATGTGATGAACCAGGTTGCGGGCGCCGGCCCGCTCATCTCTAACCTGTCGTCCGACGGCTGTGTGGAGATCAAGTGCATCGTTGACCGCAATGGTATCAACCCCTGCCGGTTCGGCAGGCTACCGGCGCAGTTAGCCGCGCTCTGCGAGTCGAATATGCGTGTCTTCGATCTCGGTGCGACGGCCGCCATAGAGAAGAGCAAAGAGGCTGCGATCCACGCACTGATGCTCGATCCACTCACCGCGGCCGTCTGCTCCCCGTCCGAAATCCGCAATATGGCGCTCGAACTCTTCGAGGCGGAGAAGAGATTCCTGAAGGGCTATAGGTAGGGCCTCCTTCGGTGCTGCATTGCCCGGGCACGCCGCACGCAGTGCGGATGCTTACGTGGGCGTTGTGGGGTTCGGACTGAAGATTTCGATGGCCACCTCGGGGTAGCTGGGTTGCGCAGCTCTTGTCGCTATCCTCCTTTGCACCACTCGCCGACGTGTGGAGCTGCAATATCACTGGATCGCCGGGCGTTTCTCGCACGAGCGTGGGCGTTCCTGCATAGACCACTCAGCCGAGCCTCGGTAGAATGAGAGAGAATGAAGGAGAAACGGGATGTCTACAGACGTACTCTTCGCTCGCTACAAGGCTGAGACGCTTCAGCCGAAGGACTCCATAGGCGCGAAGTGGATTCGGCTTCTCGATCTGCTGGACCTGCCTGCTGTTGTCAAAGGTAAACGCACCGCCATCAAGATGCACCTCGGCAACAACGTCGGCTTCACGACCGTTCACCCGTTCCTCGTTCGGAAGCTCGTCGAGAAGGTGAAAGAGGCCGGGGCGAGCATGGTGTTCGTGACAGACAATGCGGCTGCCGTATTTGATGCAGTGAACCGGGGCTACACGTCGGAGGTGCTCGGCTGCCCGATCATCCCGGTATCCGGTACGGCCGACCGCTACTTCTACACCCGCCCGATCGAGCCGCCCGTGCTCGACCTGACGGAGGTGGAGCTTGCGGGCGAGATCGTTGATGCCGATGCCATGATCGACCTCTCGCACGTGAAGGGCCACGGCGACGCGGGATTCGGCGGCGCCTCCAAGAACCTCTCCATGGGCTGTGTAACCGCTCGAACGCGCGGCAAACTACACGGCCTCGAAGGCGGCCTGGAGTGGGACAAAGAGAAGTGTACGGGCTGCAAGGTCTGCATGGAGAACTGTCCCAACGGCGCGATCTCGTTCACCGAGAAGGGTGAGCTGAGAGTCTTCTACCACCACTGTAAATTCTGCCAGCACTGCGTCCTCATCTGTCCCCAGAAGGCGCTCACACTTGCCGGCGGCCGCTATCGCGAGTTCCAGCTCGGTATGGCAAAGACAACCTCTGAAGTGCTGAAAACCTTTGCACCGGAGAATCTCGTCTTTATCAATCTGTTGATGAACATCACGGTCTTCTGCGATTGCTGGGGGATGACGACGCCCGCTCTGGTGCCCGACGTCGGGATTGTGGCGGGACGAGAGATCGTTGCGGTCGAGCAGGCGTCGCTCGATCTCATTCGGACGGAGGACCTGATCCCTGGTGCTTTGCCCGCAAAGTTCGAACTCGGGGAGAAAGGGCACCTCTTCGAGCGGATTCACCGCAAGGACCCCTATGTGGTCGTCGAGCATCTCGCTACGCTCGGGCACGGGTCGAGAGAGTACCGCCTCGTAGAGGTAGCTTAGTAGCTGGATGCGGCGAGCGGCCTCAGTAAGGGGAAGGACGTTCCGCATTAGAGACGCAGCCCGAGGAGCGTCCGGGTTGCAAGGGATCAGCGGCCGCCATCACGCGGGATACGAGAGAGGCCACCACTTTGGCGGAGACTCCACTCGTCGAGGATGCCTATATGCTACGCTGTCCTATCTTCCTTGTCTCCCAGTCGGGACGCTGGCGTTCGATGATCGAACCGAGGATCTCGAGGTAGCTTGCGTAGCGTGCGGCAGGGATAGCATCGGTTCGTGCGGCCTCGCTCACGGCGCACCCGGGTTCGTTCCGATGCAGGCAGTTGCGGAACCGGCATCGGGCGGCCCACTCGGCGAACTCGGGGAAGCAAAGCTGAAGGTCTGCCGGCTTGATATTGTAGTTCTTGAAGTGCGTGATGCCGGGCGTATCGAGGACGTAGCCGCCGAAAGAGAGTTTGAGCAGGCTCACGTGGGTTGTGGCGTGCCGGCCGCGCTCGGTGGCCGTGCTCACCTCGCGGGTGACGAGCTTGAGCCCTGGCTGGATCGCCATGAGGATCGAGGATTTGCCAACGCCCGATTCGCCGGCGAATACGGAGACCTTGTCGCGGAGCTCCGCACGAAGCGCCTCGATTCCTTGGCCGGTCCGGGCACTCGTCAATACGACGCGATAGTGCACTCGCTCGTAGAGTGCCCGTGCTCTCTCGGCGTCCTCCTCCCCGCCGAGGTCCACCTTGTTGATGCAGACGAGCGAGGCAAGGCCGCCGCTCTCTGCCGATACGAGCAGTCGGTCGATCGCAGTGAAGCTCAGGGGGGGCAGCCTGACGGAAGCGACGACGACGACCTGGTCAATGTTGGCGGCAATAACCTGCTCGACGCCCCTGTCGCCGGCGGCCTCCCTCGAGAGCTTGGTCTTCCGCTGGAGGCGTGCCGTGACGACGCCTTCGGCTCCAACGGGCTCGAAGACGACCGTGTCACCGACGGCGATCGGGAACGTGCGCGAGCTCTTCAGCAGCCTCTTGCGGACTTTGCACGGCCACTCGCGTGCACCGTCGTCAACCCAGCAAACGCCGGCGAGGATTCTAACGACCCGTCCCCGCATGACGCCTGGCACAATCCATGGTGGAGGATCGGGGACCGCAGCTCGGCACCCCCGATCCGGGACTCCAAAATCGTGTGTGGAACGCTCGACTGGCCATAACAACCAAGGTTGCCGAGTTCCAGAACCTCAATTCCCAGTTTCCCGATTCTGAGTCTTCACGTGCCCGCCCGGCGTGCCTGTTTGTAGAGGAGGCCGTACTCGATGCTGTCAAGAAGCGCCTGCCAGGATGCCTCCATGATGTTCTCGGAGACGCCGACGGTACCCCACTGGTGCTCGCGATCGGTTGATTCGATGAAGACTCGGACCTTGGCGGCGGTCCCGGACTCGCTGTTAAGGACTCGTACCTTGTAGTCCACGAGCGAGATGGTCTTGATCTGAGGGTAAATCTCGGAGAGCGCCTTGCGGAGTGCCCGGTCGAGTGCATCCACGGGGCCGTTGCCCTCGGCGGCGGTGTGGATCACTTCGTCACCGACTCGGATCTTGATCGAGGCTTCGGCATACATCGAACCGTCCTCGCGTCGGTCAATGATCACCCGGAAGCCGCAGCGCTCGAACAAATCCCGGTGCTTCCCGAACTTCTTCATGACCAGCAGCTCGAAGGAGCCTTCCGCATCCTCGTACTCGTAGCCTTCCGCAGTCCTCCGCTCGATCTCCTCGAGGAGTTCCGAGATGGAGTTGTCCCTCTTGTCGATCGCATCCACGTACCGTCGCACGCACTCGGCGACGGCAGCGCGACCAGCGAGGTGCGAGACAAGGATACCGCGCTCGTTGCCAACGAGAGCTGGATCAATGTGCTCGAAGCTTTCGTGGTTCTTGAGGACGCCGTCGGAGTGCATTCCAGCCTTATGCGCGAAGGCATGTGCCCCGACGAACGGCTGGCGCTCGTCCATGGGTAGGTTGGCAACCTCGCTGACGAAGCGGGCGGTTTCCGTGAGTAGGATGAGATTGCGGCGGGGAATCGTTTCCATGCCGAGCTTGAGGGTGAGGAGCGGGATGAGGATGCAGAGGTTCGCATTGCCGCAGCGCTCGCCGTAGCCGTTTATCGTACCTTGCACCTGGCTCGCCCCCAGCTCGACGGCGGACAACGAGTTGGCGATGGCCAACCCGGAGTCATTGTGAGTATGGATCCCGTAGAGGGCATTGATGCGGGTGGCGGTCTCCTCGTAAATGCGGGCCAGCTCCCGTCGGACGGTTCCGCCGCGCGTGTCGCAGAGGACGAGCCGCTCAGCTCCTGCCGAGAGGGCCGCACGGAGCGTTTCCAGGGCGTATTCGGAATCCGCCGCATAGCCGTCAAAATAGTGCTCGGCGTCGTAGAACACGACGAGGCCGTGGCTACGAAGGAATCTGACAGAGTCCTCGATCATCCGGAGGTTCTCCTCGCGGGTGGTACGAAGAACCTCGCAGACGTGTAGCGTCCAGCTCTTTCCGAAGACCGCCGCGATCGGTGCACCGGACTCGACGATCGCCGTCAAGGAGCCGGAGTCTTCGGGGCGGGTGGCCTTTGCGCGAGTCGAACCGAATGCGACGATACGACTGGTGCTGAGCTTCCGGTCACGAAGCCGTGCGAAGACGTCCCGGTCGAGTCCGCTCGCAGCGGGGTAGCCGGCTTCGATGTAGTCCACGCCGAGTTCGTCGAGCTTCTGGATGATCTTGAGCTTGTCCTCGACGGTGAAGTTCACGCCCGAACCTTGTGTACCGTCGCGCAGGGTCGTGTCGTAGATTTCTATCTTTCTCATTTGATCGAAGCGGTCAGTGAACGTTGGGTTTCAAAGGAGCGAGTCTCCGACCACTCGCCTGGCTTCTCGACAGTGAAGGCCCGGACTCGCCACCAAAGCTTCTCGTCATTCGAAAACTTGAGGGAAACTGCATCAGCCGGGGTCTTCTTGGAAAGGATGACTTCCTTGAACTCTGGTTCTGCAGCGACAGAGATTTCGTAGTGCGTCGTTCCCTGTACGCGTTTCCACCTAAAAAGGAGCGTGCGGTTGGTCGTTCGGAGCATGTCCGGTGGGGAGAGGAGACGAGGAGCATCGGGGAAGCGGCGCTCCAAAAGCACGTCGACTGCGGCGGACTCGCCGGCTTGATAGAACGCCTGGACGTAATCGCGTGCGCGTTCGGGCGAGAGGACTGCCGTGCCGGCGGCAAAGAACCGTGACCTCTGGGACAACTCCGTCAGTCGCCGGACGAGAAGCGTCACATCGTTTGCCTCGCGTGAGAACCGGGCCGAGGCCATGGCATCCTGCTTCTGTGTGTAGCAGTTGGCCAGCGCGGTCAGTGCGTTCGACAGGATTTGAGCGGCCAGAATGCGCTCCGCGAAGGTCCGATCCTCGGCGTTGACGATCACACGGGCAGACGCGGCCTGCACATCGTACAGGTTGATTGCGAGATCGTAATTCTGGACGCCGAGTGCCGCAGTCGCCCGGTTTACCACGACCTGAGACAGCTTCGTGAACGTCTGTAGGTAGTAGGGTTCCAGCAGGTGAAGAGCGTAGAAGTTGGCCTCGGTATCGCCCCAGCCGGCCTTCTTGAAGAGAGAGCCCATGGCGGCTGCAAACTCCCGCGGGGAGAAGCCGACGGGTTTCTTGGCGAGGGCGGCCCGGAGGAGGCCGACCAATTGATCCCCGTTATGGTCTCCGATAGCGATCCTCAGTACGGCCGTGACATAATCCTCTGAACGCAGGGTGGCGAGCTTGTCGAGTATGTCTCGTTGCGTGTTGCCCGTACGGGTCTGGCAGCAAAAGACAGCCTCGAGTACGATGGGCGTATCTGGGAATCGAGCGAGCGCCTGGGCGGCAAGCTTCTGTGCAGCCTCGACGTTGTTCGCCGCCAGGAGATAGAGGATCGCCCCCGCACAGGCCGCCGGTGCCGGGTCAGAGCCGAGGGCGAGCGCACCGACATTTTCGGTCTCGAGCAACAATCCACCCTCGCCCCGCAGCGAGGCAGCAACCTGCTCCAGCGTGGGCGTGGCCGGCAACACCACCGCTGTGCAGGTCAGAAGGATAACTAATCTGAGCATACGCCGATTCTTAGATTATAAGCCGCCGGATTCCCTTGTGCAAGCTCTACGCAGGTGCACACCGGGACTCCCCGTGACGGCTCCGGCCCGTGCGGTTGCGAGGTCACGTCCAGGGTGTGGCTATGTGGTTAGTTCTTGTAGAAGCCGGCCAGGCAGCCTTCCCTGAGCAGAGCAGGTGCCAATCGAGGATCCGTGGAGTCGGTGAAGCGGTTCCCGTCCCGGCGCGCGGATGTAGAGATCCATTTTTCTACGGTTTGAGCCGGCCCGCCCCGTGCCTGAGGGAGTAGCTACTTCTCCTTCGCCTCGGCCCCTGCTGTGCTTGTCTTGACGCGGGTGCGGGCAGCGTCTGCGAGCGCGAGGAGGAATTGGCTGAACCGCAACTGTACGTCGGGCATGGCGACAACGACGATCACGTCCGTGCCCGGCACCCAACCCGCCTTGCCCCTGCCGTCGCCGTACTCCTGAATCATACCCGAAGCGATGGCGGCGAGGCACTGGCAGTAAAGGGCGCCTGCGTCCATGCGCTTGGTGAACCTCTCGACCCCGAAGTCGTCGCTCAGGTGAGCCTCGTAATGCTCGGTGGAAATGATCCCTCCGGTCTCAGCGATCTGTCGGATCAGTTCATCGGTGGGTGTGAGATGAGAAGAGACCCGGATTCCTCCCAGGAATCCGACGTCGTACGCCCGCGTCAGAGGCTCGACGAACTCGTAGCCCTTGGGAACGAGCAAGAAGATGTCATCGTCGTAGATGATGTCAAGGTCGTTCAGACGGGCGATGATCTTGAGGAGCGCCTCACCTGTGATTTTCGAGAGGTTGAGTGTTATTTTTCGCTGCTCGGCGGGCTTCTTGACATAGACCTCCGGGTGGACGACGATGTTTACCTCGACCAACTGGGCGACGAACGCGATGACGTCATCGAGCGGCGTAGCCTGGAAGTTGGCAGTAGTCGTCTTGCTCCGGAGTTTTGCCAGTCCCGCGAGGTGAGCCGGAACCTCCAGTGCAGGGCGCTTCGGTGCCTCCCCTGCAAGCAACGTGCCTGCGATCAGGATTACGATTGTTCTTCTCATATTGGTGTTATAAGCGGTCGGCTCTGGGAAGTCAAGTTGGTATGCGTTGTTAGGATGGTCCCTTGCGTTGTGCGTAGTTGGTTCGGGGTGCCCTTATAGAGTGGAGCGGGACGCTGCCACATCGGGCCGTAGTGGCAGACGCGGCGGGGAATCCTCAGCGAAGTTCTGCATGGTAGTCCTGTAGCGCGCGGGTGGAGTAGGTCTGGACGCGGAGGGAGCGGATGGCTGCGACTGCGGCGCGCGCGGCTGCGAGTGTGGTGATGCAGGGGATGTTCCGGCGAACGGCTTCGCTCCGAATGGTGGATTCGTCCGTGTGGCCGCCCTTGCCAGTGGGGGTGTTGATGATGAGGTGGATGTTCCCGTTCTTGATTGCATCGAGGGTGTTGGGCCGGGCCCCTTCCATGAGCTTGAAGAGCCGCTCGGCCTCGACTTTGTGGGAGGTGAGGAAGCGGTGCGTGCCGCCCGTGGCGAGGATGCGGAAGCCGAGGCGCTCAAGTTCCGCTGCGATGGCAAGGGCTTCGGGCTTGTCTCGGTCGGCCACGCTGAAGAAGACCGTACCTGAGAGGGGGAGGGGCTGTAGGACGGCGAGTTGCGATTTGGCGAAGGCAAGACCGAACTCCCGGTCGATTCCCATGACCTCGCCGGTCGAGCGCATTTCAGGGCCGAGGATGATGTCCACGCCGGGGAACTTGTTGAACGGGAGCACGACCTCCTTGACGGAGACGTACGTGGGGATGACTTCCCTGACTTTCTGTTCACGCAGGGGGACGCCCACCATCGTTTTCGCTGCGACTTGTGCCCAAGGGATGCCGGTGGCTTTGCTGACAAAGGGAACCGTGCGCGAGGCTCGCGGATTGACCTCCAGGACGTAAAGCCTCCCGTTGCGTGTGGCGTACTGGACGTTCATGAGTCCCTTGACCCCGAGTGCGAGAGCGAGGGCGCGGGTGCTGCTGCGGATCTCCTCCTGCAGCTCGGCTGAAAGTGAGTAGGGAGGAAGGGTGCAGGCGCTGTCGCCTGAATGGACGCCGGCGTGCTCGATGTGTTCCATGATCCCGCAGATGATGACGTCCTGGCCGTCGGCGACGGCGTCCACGTCGATCTCGATGGCGGACTCGAGGAACTTGTCGATCAGGACGGGATGTTCGGGCGAGGCTTCGACGGCCTCTGTCATGTAGCGGTCGAGGGATTCCTGGTCATAGACAAGCTCCAT
>Ga0272448_1002937_pt1 | contig 20772 bp, 19 predicted proteins | sample YNPCB0191_FD_202220 | JGI IMG/M metagenome (GOLD analysis project Ga0272448, IMG submission 202220) | Hot spring sediment microbial communities from Yellowstone National Park, WY, United States - YNP-CB-019-1 | ecosystem: Environmental > Aquatic > Thermal springs > Hot (42-90C) > Sediment... | reverse complement strand
TGAAAGGGCGGGACGCTGGTTTTGAAAAAGCAAAAGAGTGTAAGAAAAGGGAAGTTTGTGGCTGGGAAGTTGACAGAGCCACGAGAGATTTTATTGAAAAGGCGGGTTTTGGAGAGTTTTTCACACACCGCACTGGACATTCAATTTTTACCGAAGACCACGCGGACGGCGCGAATATGGATGATTTTGAAACGAGGGATTTTAGGAAACTTATCCCCAACACGCTATTTTCAATAGAGCCGGGAATTTACATAAAAGGCAGAGTTGGGTTCAGGTCAGAAATAGATGTTTTGGTAACCAAAGACGGAGCGCAGGTAACGGGCAGAAAACAGGAAAAACTGATTAGGATTTTGGAATAAGAGTTTGAAATCCTCTAAAATGGGAGGAAGAATTCCTCTGCTCTGGGGCGGTCATTGCGAGATTTGCTTCGGAGCGCTTGCAAGCGAAGCAATCTTCCTCTTCTAAGAACGCAGGCTGAAGACCTGCGGCTACGAGACCTGCAGCTAGTTCAGAAATCCTTTGATTTTAAAGACTCGTGTCTGTTCTTGCAATTTTACCTTATTTCAATAACGGGATTTGAGAAAGCTTTGGTTGTTGAAAAATAATTCATTTTATTCTATATTCTTTTTGACCGCCGGAAGAAATGTGCGAAAGTGGCGGAATTGGCAGACGCGCAGGACTTAGGATCCTGTGGGGAAACCCGTGGGGGTTCGATTCCCCCCTTTCGCACCATTCAATTGTAACTTTGAAGCAGCACTGCCTAAATAATTTAGAAGCGGAAACCGATTTCTTTTTTTCGTTGACTTTTTATTTCCGTGTTAAAATATTTGATCTGGAGGTGGAAAATGAAACGCATTGGTTTTTTCTTGTTACTGCTCGTTCTTTCGTACTCTTTTTGTTTTCTGGCTCAAAATCCATCTGCAAAAGTTATTGATACTGGCTTTATAATCACAATGGATTATGCTTCCGATGGAAACTATCTTATTGGCGGACAATTTTTTTACGGGGCTAACCTTGACATATTTGTAGCGAAAATAGACGATAATTTTAACCCCATTTGGGTTAAATCTTATGGCAGTGATTCTGATGACACAATGACGGCATTGAGACACACTGAAGACGGCAACTATATTTTATGCGGCAATACATTTTCATTTAGTGTCTCCGGAAATGCATTTGTCGCTAAATTTGATTCCGCGAATAATTGCTTGTGGCAAAAAATGTATGGTGGGTGCTGCGATTCTTTTCAATTAACTTTTGATGGTGGATATATTTTAGCCGGAAGAACAGAAAATTTTGCCGCGTGGGTTGTAAAGCTTGACGCCGAAGGAAATATTGAATGGGAGAAATCATATAATAATGTCAAAACCTATACTACTTTCCATTCTATTAGGCAGACTTCAGATAAAGGCTATCTTGCCGTCGGTGAAATTGATACTGATAGCCCAAACGGGGTGGATGCTTTGGTAATGAAACTTGATTCTTCAGGAAATATAGTATGGCAAAAGAGAATAGGAGGAAAGGGATGTGATCTGTTCTTTTCTGCGGTGGAAACAGCAAGAGGAGATTATCTTTTAGCGGGGGCCACAAATTCTAATTCAAATCCGTACAGAAAAATTTGGCTTGTCAAGTTGGCTTCTCAGGGGAAAGTCTTATGGCAAAAAATATACGACAGTTATGCTGGAGATGGCATTTCTTTAGAAAAAACATCTGACAATTGCTTTATAATCGGCGGACAAAAAGGAGGCAACAACTTGGCATTCAAGGTAAATTCACAGGGGGAGATAATCTGGCAGAAGAAATTTCAAGTTGGCAAAGGCGAGTATGCTTCAACTTCTTCAATTTTGCAAGAAGAGGACGGGAGCCTAATTTTTGGAGGCTCATTTTCTCCCGAAGGAACTTTTGACCGATCATTGATTTTCAAAGTGAGTGCAAGTGGCAAAGATAGTCCGAAATGTTTTTTCCTAAAAGATACTGATATGGTTAAAGAAGAAATCAATGAGAAAGCGTATAAAACAAAGTTAGTAGAAGAAAATATTTCTTCTAATGCTGAAGATATCTCATTAAACATTAGGGATACTGCTATAGAATCGTATGTTCTATGTGGCGAAGAGCAGGATCTTTTCGTTGCTGTAGTTCAAAGCAGCAAAGATCCCTTTTCTCTTAAAATCTTTGGCTCCGGATTTCAAAATGGGGCTACAGTGGCTATTAATGATGAGCCCTATCCTTATGGAGTTAAGGTGGTGAATTCCAATAAAATCTTGATAGAAGGAGGCAACAAAATTAAACAAATGCTTCATAACAATTACAACTGGATTAAAGTTTGCAATCCTGATGGCAAATGTAGCGAGGGGGTCTATTGCTATTATCAGAGATAGCAAACGCCAGTGCCCCTAATCTATTTCTTTTTAATCTCTCGGAAGGAGTGGCTAAATATAGAACAAAACCTCTTTTTATAATTTTTTCTACACTCCGGCTCTTAAGGCTTCTGCGGGTTCAAGTTTGGAGGCGAGGTTTGCGGGGTAGATTCCAAAAACTATTCCGGTGAGAATCGAGAAAGCGAATGCCGCCATAATTGTTGAAACGGGAAGGATTGTTTCCCAACCGTTGATTTTGCTTATTAAACAGCAGCCTATTAAACCTATAATTGTTCCAACAATTCCACCCATTACCGAAAGGGCGGATGCTTCAAAGAGAAATTGAACCAAAATGTCTTTGTGTCTTGCCCCAATTGCTCTTCTTAATCCAACCTCTCTTTTTCTCTCTCTTAAAGAAATCAGCATCACTGCGAAAATTCCGATTCCCCCTGTAAGAAGGGAAAGCCCTGCGACTATTGCAATCAAATAGGAAAATGCGCTTTGTGTTTCCATTTCCGTTGAAAGCAGCTGGCTCTGGTCAAGTATGGTAAAGTCGTCGTCTTTTCCCTCTTTTAGTCTGTGATTCTTTCTCAAAATTTCCCTTGCTTCTTCTCTGATTGTTTCCATTGATTGTTTATCCTGCGCCTGAATGAGAATTGAGTCAAGAAAAGTGACATCAAAAATTCTCTTCATTGCGGTTGAAAGGGGAACATAGACAGAGTTGTCAAGGTCGTCGCCGCTAAGGTCCTGCCCTCTTTCAGACGAAACTCCAACAATTTTTAGAGGGATTTTCCCAACAGTTATTATTTCGCCAACAGGGTCAAAGTCTTGAAAAAGATTTTTTTGAACAGTTTTACCGATGACGCAAACCCTCGCCATTTTCGCGTCGTCCATTTCGTTGAAGAGTCTTCCAGAAACAGCGGTCAATCTCCATATTTCAAAAACGGACGGTTCAACGCCGAAAAGCGTTGTGTTTGTTCTGACATTTTTGAATGCCACTTGAGCGTGTCTGTCGTAAATTCCTCCCGCTCTTTTTGCAGAGGGGACTTTTCTTTCAATTGCGCGGACATCCTTTGGGGTAAGAGTTGTAAATCTTGAAACCTGCCTTGTTCTTCCCCCAACATTTTTGAATTTTCCCGCCTGAATAGTGACTAAATCCGTTCCCATATTCTCAATTTTTTTTGCCGTTTCGTTCTCAAGGGATTTTCCCGCTCCAACCATCATAACCACAGCCGCAACTCCAACTCCCACAGCCATTGCGGAAAGGAGGGTTCTTAACTTATGCCCGAAAAGAACATTTAAAGAAATTGCGAAAGACCTTTTAATGTTCATCGTAATGCCTCAATCGGAGTCAATTTTGAAGCCCTTCTTGCGGGTTGAACTCCGAAGAACACTCCAACGAAGAAAGAAAAAACAAAGCCGTAAAGAAAAACTTTGAATGTGAAAGCCATTGGAATCATAGGCATAATTTTGGGAAGAAGAAAAATGGGGATAAGTCCTAAAATCGTTCCGAGGAGCATTCCCAGTATAGATATTGAAACAGATTCAAGAAGAAACTCAATAAAAATATCTTTTTGAGTTGCGCCTACTGCCCTTTTCAATCCGATTTCTTTTATTTTTTCACTGACCGAAAGAAGGAGAATATTCATCAGAACCATTCCGCCTACAATAAGAGCAACTATTGCAAGGGCGTAGCCTCCGAGTCTAATGTTTTTTGTCATTTCATTTATTCTTTCAGCAATAAAATATGGTGTCCTTAATTCAAAATCGCTTTCCTCATTTTCTTTTATGTTGTGTCTTTGATTTAAAACCTCAATGATTTCTTTTTCTGTATTTGCAAGGTCAAAGCCTTCCCTCACTTTGAAGCGAATTACTCTTATTGTGTCCATATGAAAGACCCGCTTCATTCCGGTTGAAAGGGGTATAAAGGCAATGTCGTCAAGGTCCATTCCCATAGGGTTTGTCCCTTTTGGCTTGAAAACGCCTTTGACAACAAATGGCGTGTTGTTGACAAGGATTCTTTTTCCAACTGGGTCCTCATCAGGAAAAAGATTTTTTGCTGTTGTTTGTCCAAGGATGCAAACTCTTTTTATGTTTTTTAAATCGTCGTTGTCAACCGGTTCTCCCGATTCTATTTCCCACTCATTTACGATGAGAAATTCGGGGTCGCCTGCAAAAAGTTGAGTTTCTGTGTTTTGGCTTTCATATTTGAGAGTAAAACCATCTCTTCTTATTGCACCTGAAAAAACCGCCTTTTCGCTTAACTTTGATCTTAACGCTTCAAGGTCTTCAAGTTTTAAGGTTGCTCCGCTTCCCGCTCTTGCAGAAGCCCCAGAAAGTCTTCCACCGCCAGCAAAAATAACGCCGGTTCTTGGTCCCATAAACTTCATAACTTCTTCAATTCTTTTTTCAACCCCTCTTGAAATTCCCACAACACCTGAAAGCAGCATAATGCCGACAGCAGTGCCAAGCATCATCAGAAAGGCTTTTCCCTTTGATGAGAATATCGCTTCAAAAGAGTGAATTAAAAGTCTTGAAAAACCTTTTATCCTCATTTTAACTTTTCATCTTTAAAAACTCTGCCGTCTTTAAGTGTGATTATTCTCTCTGCCCTTTCTGCCACATCTCTTTCGTGAGTTACCACTATAACAGTTTTTCCTCTTTTGTGTATCTCGTCAAAAATTTCAAGGATTTCCATAGAAGATTTGCTGTCAAGGTTGCCGGTTGGTTCGTCTGCAAGAAGAAGGTCAGGGTCGTTTATAAGGGCTCTTGCAATCGCAACTCTTTGCTGTTGACCTCCTGAAAGTGCGTTTGGTTTGAAGTGAACCCTTTCTGAAAGCCCAACCATAGAGAGAAGTCTTAACGCTCTTTCCTTTGCGTCTTTGGGATAATTTTCAGTGTAAAGCAAAGGAAGAAGAACATTGTCAAGAACTGAGATTCTATTTAAAAGGTTGAAAAGTTGAAAGACAAAACCGAAAGATTTGTTTCTTAATTTGGAAAGTTCGTCATCGCTTAATTCTGTCAAATCTCTGTTTCTAAAAAGATATTTCCCGCCGGTTGGCTTGTCAAGAGTTCCAAGCACATTTAAAAGAGTGCTTTTACCAGTTCCAGAAGGAGCCATAATTCCTACATATTCTCCCTCTTCAATTTTAAAATCTATTCCGAAAAGGACTGGTGTTTCTTTTCCTTCAGTGTAGTATGTTTTCTTTATGTCAATTAGTTCTATCACATTTCGCTCCTTGATGCCTGCTGGACAAGAACTTTATCGCCGAGGGAAAGTCCGCCTTTGACTTCAACAAGGTCGCCCGATTCTCTTCCAAGGCTTATCTGTCTTTTGACGCTTTTCTCTCCCTCTTTGACAAGCACAAAAGGAACGCCGTTTTCTTTCTTTATTGCTTTTGAGGGAATGGCGAGGACGCCGGAGAGAGTATCAAGGTGTATTGTTACAGAGGCAGTCATCTGAGGCCTTAAAAATCCCTCATAGTTGTCTTCTATTGACAGGATTGTAGCGTAATAAACGACATTGTCTTTGATTGTAGCATCGGGGTATATCGCTTCAACCTTTGCGTCCCAGTTTTTATCGGGGTAAGCGTCAACAGAGAATGTAGCCTTATCTCCTACCTTTATTTTTCCTATATCAACCTCATCAACATAAGCGTCAACTTCAAGGCGGCTCAAATCAAGGATTGTAACGAAAGTGGGAGCTGACAAACTCGCTGCAACCGTTTCTCCTTCCTGTGTTGAGACAGAGCCTATTGTTCCAGAAATTGGAGCGGTGATTGTTGCGTAAGAAAGTTGGATTTTTGAATAATCAAGTTGCGCCTTTGCGCTTTTTAACTGCGCATTGGCAGAATCAAGCGCTTTTTTTGCGGCGTCAAGGGAGTCAATGGATACAACGCCTTCATCGTAAAGTTTGGATATTCTTTGGTAATTTGCCTTTGAATAGGCAAGGCTTGCTTCTGCGTCTTTGACCTGAGATTCCATTCTTTCCACATTTGCCTGAAGGTCCTTTTGTTCAACAACAGCAAGAACTTGTCCTTTTTCAACTTTGTCGCCGACTTTTACATAAAGGTGCTCCAATTTTCCAGAAACTCTCGGACCAACTTTCACTTGAGCCCCAACTCTTGGAACAACAGTTCCGGTGGCGCTAACTTCGGATGGAAGGTCTGCTTTTTTTACTTCAACCCAGTTCCCTCCGCCCTGTCCCTGTTTCCTTTTTGAGCAAGAAAAGATAAGAAGTGAAATCATCAGAACGATCAATATTTTCTTATACACTTATAAACCTCCATTCTTCAAAGCATAATTATACGAGAAGTTGGCTAAAAAGGTTTAAAACTTTTTGTTGAAATAAAAAAGAAATTTTTTCCCGTTTTGGTTGTTTTTATGCCTATTGATTTTTATTGACTTTTGAATTATGATTTTATTTCTTTGAAAGGGAGTATAAGAAAGTGTGTAAATCTTCTAAAACTTTTAAGGTTGCAGTATTAGGGCTGGTCTTGACTTTGGCTTTCTTTTTCAATCTCTATCCGCTTGAAGAGGGACCTTTCCTCGGGAATTCTGCCCCCGATTTCAGATTGAAAAAACTTGGCGCAAACGATTCTGTGGTTTTAAGCAAACTGAGGGGAAAGCCGGTTGTTATTATTTTCTGGGCGACATGGTGCGGACCTTGCAGAAAAGAAATTCCGGAAATAAAAGAACTTTATTTAAAATACGCTCCAAAGGGAGTGGAATTTCTTGCAGTTGCTGTCGGCTGGAGGCAGACGGAAGACGATGTTGCAAGGTTTCAAGTAAAGAACGAGATACCTTACCAGATTTTATGGGATAAAGACAACGAAGTTTCAGAAAAATACTATGTCCAGGCAATTCCAACAAATTTAATTATTGATCAGGACGGAGTTGTCAGATACAGAGATTTCGCTTTGACTCAAAGGGCTGAAGATGTTTTAAAATCGCTTATAAAAAGCGATTCGTAACTGTGGGGAGAAACTTCGCTTTTTTGAATTAGGCGAAGAGAGGATTTAATGACAAAGGGTGATTTGGCAAAGCAGATTTATCAGATTCACGGCGGGCTTACCAAAAAGCAGGCAATCAATCTTGTAGAAAATCTTTTTGAGATTATATCTTATTCTTTGAAAAAAGATGGGCATATTGTAATTTCCGGATTCGGGACATTCAAAGTTGTCAGAAGAAAGCAAAAACTTGGCAGAATAATCAAAGAACAAAAAGTAATTGTCATTCCTGAAAGAAACAATGTTGTTTTTATTCCTTCTAAAACAAGGGTTAAAAGCGGTAGATGAAAAGTGAGAAAAAGATAACAACAAATGTGGCGTTGGAATCAAAAAGAGTGAGAAAACTTTACTATAAAATTGGCGAGGTTTGCGAAATTACACAACTTCCGCACCATGTTATAAGGTTTTGGGAGAAGGAATTCCCGCAGCTTACTCCAAGAAAAACATCTACAGGGCACAGGATTTTCAGCGAAAAAGATATACAAACAATTCTCATAATAAAAGACCTTCTTTACAATAAAAAATTCACAATTAAAGGCGCAAGAGAATACATTGCAAATCAAATCGGGAAAGAAAATTTTTCAGAAGGAGGGGCAGAGAAAACGAAAAAAATCTCCACTCCAAAATCTCTTGTGGAAAGATTAAAACTGCTAAAAGAGTTATTGGACAGAAAACCTCCTCATTGACAAAAACCATCAAAATATGCTAAAAAACCTTGCTTGAGGAGCAACGCTCCTTAAAAAGTCGGGACGTGGCGCAGCCTGGTAGCGCACTTGCTTGGGGTGCAAGGGGTCGCTGGTTCAAATCCAGTCGTCCCGACCAACAATCCCTTCGGAGAGGATTTGAAACAGCGACCGAAGGGGAGTATTAATCGCAGTTTCACCTTTTAATCGGAAAATGAAAAGCCGAAAAAGGAGTTGGAAAGAACCAAAGGGAAAAAGATGCTTGAGGGAAAACAGTACAGAGAACTATTTAAAAAAGTTGAGAAGCATTTAAGCCAAATTGAACAACAGCCGCTATTAAAAGATACACTCGGACTAATAATAAACAACCTTATCACAGATTTCAGGGACGATTTTGGCTTTACCGGGGCAAGGTTGTATGTCCTTGATGAAAAATATTATCGTCTTGAATCAAAATACGGCGAAGATGTCCCGGCTCCGATAGGAATTGAACTTCCTCTTGATTATGGACCTATAGCCGCAGTAAGGAGAGCGGGCTGTATTTATATGGACAGAGACTCAAAGGATGTTGATATACATCTTGAGGAAAAACTTGGCGTTGACAGATTCGCTGCCATTGCTGTTGGACAGGGAAACGCTTACATAATTGCATTTTCTGTTAAAAAGGGTCTTGAGGGACAAAGAGATGAAATTCTTTTTGCTCTTTCAAGCATAAGGCACGCCATAAACTTAAAACTTGCAAAAGAAAGTCTTGAAAATATTGTTCTTCAAAGTCAGGAAATTCAACTTTCACTTCTTCCAGAAAAAGATCCAGTCTTTGAAGGCTACGATATTTCCGGAAGGTCAATTCCGGCGCAAATAGTCGGCGGCGATGTTTACGACTTTATTTTTGTGACACCAAAAATTCTTGGTATTGCAGTTGGCGATGCAACAGGGCACGGGCTTCCGGCGGCGTTGCAGGCGAGAGACGCTTTGGTTGGCTTGAGAATGGGCATCCACGAAGACCAGAAAATTGTGAAAGTCTTTGAGAAGTTAAACTCAATTATCCACAGGTCAAGACTCACCTCAAGGTATGTTTCTCTTTTTTATATGGAAATTGAGCCAAATGGGCAAGCGGTTTACATCAACGCAGGGCATGTGTATCCTTTTCATTATAGAAAAAGAAAAGAAAGGTTTGTGCCGCTTACAGAGGGTGGAATGGTACTCGGGCCCACTTCTAACGCAACTTATGGCAGGGGATTTTTGTATCTTGAGCCGGGGGATTCAATAATAGCGTTCAGCGACGGAATAACAGAAGCAAAAAACAAAGATGGTGAAGATTACGGAGATGAGAGGGTAAAGGATTTCGTCAAAAAGCATTATGAAGAATTCAGCGCAGGAAATATGGTTGACAGGCTTCTCGACGATGTTGCCCTCTGGTCAAAAGAGAGCGATTACACTGACGACAGAACTGTTGTTTTCGTCAAAAGACTTTAGTTTTTATTGCACAGGGCCAATCCAAGAGCAATTGAGAAAAATTTTGATTCTTCATCATCCGCCCTTGATGTCAAGATGCAAGGCGCTGTTGTTCCTGCGACAACAGCGGCTAACCTTGAGCCTCCGAGGTGAGTAACACCTTTGTAAAATATATTTCCCGCCTCAATGCTCGGGAAAACAAGAATGTCTGCGTCGCCGTCAACCGCAGTCTTCAGTCCCTTTATTTCGCAAGCCTCTTTTGAAACTGCGACATCAAGTGCAAGAGGACCATCAACAATTGCCCCTTTTATTTGTCCCCTGTCCGCCATTTTTGCGATTATGGCTGCGTCAATTGTTGAAGGCATCTTGTCTGAAACTTTCTCATTTGCCGTAAGTATCGCCGCTTTTGGTTTTTCTATGCCGAACTTGTGCGCAGCGTCAATCAAATATTCAAGGATTTTTATTTTTGCCTGAAGATCGGGAAGAGGAATTACAGCGACATCTCCAACAAAGAGAAGTTTCTTATGAGTTTTTTGATAATAAGGGGAATCTATTACTGTGATGTGGCTCAAAACATTTCCTTTTGAAAGCAATCCCTGCTCTTTGTCAAGAATTAGTTTCATATACTTATCAGTTCCAATAAGCCCTTTCATCAGGCAGTCGCCCTTTTTTTCTCTTACCATATCTCTTGCTATGGTTCCCGCTTTTACTTCGTCTTTCTCGTCAATTATTTCAAAGACATCCATATTAAGTTTCTTTTCTACGCAAAGTTTGTCAATCTTTTTCTTATCGCCAACCAATACTACAAGGGCAATTTTTTCAACCGCTGCCTTGTGGCAAGCCTCTATTGTGTTTTCATCGTGACCGGCGGCGACCACCACTTTTTTGGGCGCGTTGCCTTTAAGGTTTTCAATCAGTTCATCAAGATTTGTAATTGGCTTCATTCTCTCCTCCATCAATAAGATTTTGCCTTTGCTCTTCCGCTTAAAACTCTTAAAACGCCTTTTGTCAAAGCGAACATTTCGTTTTCACCCGCATAAACTGTAACGCCGCATTTTACTGGAGAAACATAATTTGAGATTTTTTCTGTCAAAAGTTTTGACCTCGCCATTCCTCCCGTCAAAATTATTTGGTCAATGCTTTCTCCGTCAAAAGCTGGAATTCTTGAGGTTATTTCTTTTGAAATTTGGTAAGCCATTGCCTCAAAAGCGTTTTCCGCTTCCTTGTCGCCTTCTGCGATTCTTTTTTCTATTTCTCTTAAATCGGAAGTGCCGAGCAAACTTATCATTCCGCCCCTTCCTTTATTTAGAACTTTTAGTTCCTGCTTTGTATATTTTCCAGAAAAACAAAGGTTTATAAGGTCTCCAACAGGAAGAGAACCAGACCTTTCAGGGCTAAAAGGACCCTCTCCGTCAAGAGCATTGTTGACATCTATGTATCTTCCTCTTTTGTGCGCTCCTATTGAAATGCCTCCGCCCATATGGCAAACAATCACATTTATCTTTTCATAAAAAGTTTCATTCTCTTCAGCATACCTTCTTGCACTTGCTATCTGGTTGAGAGCGTGGCTTATAGACTTTCTTCTCATCTCTTTTATTCCTGTTATTTTAACTCTTTCCGGAAGTTCGTCAACGACAACAGGGTCAACAATGTAGCATCTTACCTTTGTCCCTTCAGTAAGTTCCTTGGCGATTATTGCTCCAAGATTTGATGCGTGCTCGCCGTTCTTTGCAGATTTGAGGTGTTCAATCATTTTGTCGCTTATTTCGTAAGTTCCGCTTGATATTGGGTCAAGCAACCCGCCCCTTGCGGCTATGCCGTCAAGGTCTTCAACTTTAACGCCTTTGTCTTTCATTGCTTTAAGTATTATCTCTTTACGGAAAGTTCCCTGTTCAACAAGGGGTCTGCCCGCAAAAGGTTTCAATTCTTCGGCACTATGGCGAATTTCTTCAACCCATTTTTCTGTTTCCCCTTCATAAAACGCTATTTTTGTGGAGGTTGAGCCGGGGTTTATTGCAAGAACTTTATATCTTTTGAAGAAAAGGTCTTTTGGAGTCTCATACCATTTCCCAAAGCGGAAATGCCTCAACAGATTTGCCTTTACTGTCAAAACCACATCTTCCGCTGAACAGTCCAAGGCAAGGTCAATCACTCTGAATCTTGCTCCGTAAATGGCAGTCAGTTTTTTCGCCTGCGGGAATCTTGCGCTGTAAAAGTGGAAAAGAAAATTACCGAGTTCAAGATTGGGGGCAATAATCACATTGAACTGTCCAGCGAGTTTTTCCATATTTTTATCACTGTGTGAATAACTTCCTGCCGAGCGCTTTGAAAGAACAGCGCTGACCTTTACCTCCTCAACAATGTTTATAGTTTCATACCTTTTGTCTCTTTTTATCTGTTCGGAAAGAATCTTTGGAACATATTCCGCAGCTTTGCGGACAAGTTCGGGCGAAGGACCTTCGTCAGAGCCCTTGTTTGAATATGAAACGATTGCACCGTTTATTTGCGGAAGAACGCTTTCGGGGATTAGGTCTCTTGCTATAACTGATGTTCCGACAGCAACGGTGGCAAGCGTTTCAGGGGTCATCTGAGTATTTACTCCGACATCGCCGAAAACCGCAATGTTGTTTGGGAAAACGCTCTCATTTGCTTCGTCCGGAAGGAAAAAAAGACCCGCTTCGCATTGTATGTCGTGAGTTTTCAGCGCTTTAAGTGCAGGCCTTAAGAATTTCATAGGCTCGTAAAGTGCTCCTCCTACAACCATATCTGCATACCCTGCTTTGACTAAATAAATGGCGAACATCGCGGGGTCTTTTAAAATCTCCAAAGCTTCTTCTTTCCCGCCTGCAAACTTATTTTCTGTTTGAAGGAACAAAGACGCAAGTTCCTCAAGAAGTTCTTTCTCCTTTGAAATGTCCACAAAGGCTGATTGTGAGAGTGTGTAGTCAACTCGGGAATTGTCAATTGAAGGAAGATTCTTTTCAAATATTTTTTTGACATCTTCTTGTTTTTTTAAAAAAACGGGACGGCAGAAGCGCGTCAAATAGCATACTGCCTCAAGAACTCTTGGGTCTTCTGATTCAGAAAAAACGATGGTAGGTTTGTTGTTTTGGATTTGGGCAAGTTCTTTTTCAATGATTTTTCCTATGTCAACCATTCTCTCCTCCTGCAAGAAACTCCCTTTTTTAAGTTAATAATTTATCACAAAGTTTCGTTTTATTAAAGGGATTTTAAGTCACACAAATTTAAAGGGGGTAGTTGTAACTCACTGAATTCATAATTACCGCCAGTCTTCTTGAAAATCAATTTTTTTGGTCTCAATCCTTTTACTTGACAAAATATTTTTTAGTGTTTAAATAAGAAAGTGGAGGTTTGATGAAGAGCGAAAAAGAGTGCAGAATTTTTTTTGAAAAAATTTCAGAGTTCATTGACGGTGAAATTGACGATGAAAAAAGGATTTTGATTGAAGAGCATATAAGAGAGTGCAAACCCTGTCTGAAATACATTGATTCGCTTAAAATAATCAAAGAGTGTCTCAAAAAAGAGGGGGAGATTGAGCCCGAAATTTGTCAAATTGTAAAAGAGTGCGTCAAAAAGTTTCTTTCTGAAAAAAATGGCTGAAAATATCCCCAATAAACTTGAGCCGAAAGATGGCTTTATTGCAATATTTATGAGCGCTCTGTTTATTTTTGTTTTCTCTTATTTCAACGATTTGGAGGATTCTTCCCCCATTGTTTTTGAAATATTTTGCGTTTTTCTTCCTTCTTTAATAATTCTTTTATTGAGGGGCGGTTTCAAAACTTTGTTCACTCCAATTTTTGCAGAAAAAAAAGAGGCGCAATTTGGATTTTTGCTTTTTATTTTTGCTTTTCTTTTTGGTTTTAGCACAGCAAATTTGATAAATTTATTGTTTGACATAAACGAAGTAATAGAAGAGCTATACAGAAACATTCTGCAATACAATTTTTTCAGTCAGGTTATCCTTTTTGCTCTTATTCCTGCTATTTTTGAGGAAATCCTTTTCAGGGGAGTGATTTTAAAGTCGCTTGCCAAAATGGGCAAAACAATCTCTTTTCTTTTAACTTCAACACTCTTTGCCTTTTATCACGGCTCTTTTGAACTTTTTCTGCCTATTTTTATTTTGAGCGCTTTTTTGACGACGGTTGGGTTTTTCAGGGGAGGGCTCACATTGGCAATTTTGTTCCATTTTATTTTCAATCTTTTGAATTTGCTTTCCCTTAATTATTTGAAATGGGAAATAGGGCTTTTAACTTCAATCGTAATTGCCGCTTTTTCTTTTCCATTTTACCTTTATTTTCTCTTAAAGGGACTTAAAAATGTTTAAAAAGTGGTACAACTTAATCTCTTGGGCTTTTTACGATTTTGCTAATTCGCCCTATTCAACAATTATGACAACTCTCATCTTTCCCATTTTCTTTATGGAAAAAATAGTTTCTGGCAAGTGGGCTCTTCTTTATTGGGCTTTGCTTTATGGGGGAAGCGAAATTCTTTCCGCAATTTTATCCCCGCCTCTGGGCGCTATGAGCGATATTCTTGGAAGAAAAAAAAGATTTCTTACACTATTTGCACTTTTTGCAGTAATAGGAACATATCTCTCTTCAACACTTTCAGAGGGTGATGTGGTAAAAGCGGTGATTTTCTTTTCTATATCTCAAATTGGATTTTCTCTTTCAAATGTTTTTTACAACTCTCTTTTGTATAAAATTTCAGATTACAAAAACAGGGAAAGCGTCTCGGGCTTTGGCTGGGGAATGGGCTACATAGGCGGAATGTTGTTTATGGTTTTAGTTCTTTTTGTCCTCAATATGAAATCAACTTCTTTTGAAAAAGAAACTATTGTGCTGAACTCTTTATGGTATCTGCTTTTTTCAATACCCGTTTTTTTCTTCATTGAAGAGAAGTCACAAACTACGGGAAAATTGTTGTTTAAAGAAAGTTACAAAGAGGTTTTGACAACTTTAAGGACGATAAAAAATCACAAAAACCTTTTATATTTTATGATTTCCGCTTTCTTTTTCAACGATGCGGTAAATTCTGCAATTCTCTTCGGCGGGATTTTTCTTAAAAAAGGTTTTAGTTTTGATTTTGAAAAACTCTTTGTTTCCTTTATTCTTTTTAATCTCATAGCGGCTTTGGGCGCTTTTATACTGGGACCAGTCGCCGATAAAATCACTTCAAGAAAAACTCTCTTTTTGATGATTTTTCTCTGGTGCTTTGCAATAATTTTAATTTATTTTGCCAAAAGCGCTTTCGTTCTTTTGTTGCTTGCATCGCTTGTTGGAATTTTGATTGGCTCTACACAATCTGTTTTGAGGGGATATCTTTCAAAACTTGCTCCTTTAGAATCGCAGGGGGAATGGTTTGGGTTTTACTCGCTTATGGGAAAGGCGGCTTCTCTTATAGGTCCTCTTTTATTCGGGTTAATTTACGGAAGCACAAACAACATCAAATTGTCTTCGTTTTCCCTTCTGCCTCTTTTCCTTTTGGCGGGATATTTTCTAAACAAAGTTGAAAAGAATGAAAACCCTTGACTTTGTTTTGAAAATCAATTAAATTATGTTTGGAAAGGAGGCGCCAATGGCAGACGATGTTCAAAATGTTACACCCCAACCGGATAAACCATTTGACAGCGATGATGGAATTTTTCTTTTTCTTGCTTACTTCGGAATCTTCTCTTTGATACCATTTTTTATGTACAGGGAGCAGAGAAGCAATCCAAAAAAGGATTATGTTTACTTTCACGCAAGACAAGGGCTTGCTCTTGCAGTTACGGGATTTTGCTGCGCAATAGTTATGATGGTTGTGTGGTTTGTCCTTGCTTTTATTCCTGTAATCGGCTGGATTCTTGATTGTATTTTGTGGCTTGGCTTTATATGCATCTTTTTGGGCTGCGCCATATTAGGATGGATTAAGGCTTTCAAAGGGGAGAGATACGAAATTCCCGTATTTTCAAAAATAGCCAATATGTTTGGCTGATTAACTGAAGAACTTTGTTAAAAAAGTTTTTTACTCTCGGAATTGACACTTCTGGGCTTTATCTTAATTTATCTGTCTCCTCTTCTTTTGAAGGGGAGGCAGAATTTTGTTATGAAGAGGAGGTCAGAAACCACGCTTCGCGCCTGCCCCTTGCAATAGACACGATTTTAGAAAAATCTTCCTTAAAAATAAATGACATAAGCGCAGTTGGAGTTGTCATTGGTCCCGGCTCTTTTACTGGCTTAAGGGTTGGAATTTCAACTGCTGTCGCCTTTAAATTAGCATTGAAGATACCGCTATACTCTTTTTCTTCCCTTTACTGTCTTTCAAAATTTACAAAAAAGGAAGGAAGCGTGGTTTGCCTGCTTGACGCAAGAAAAGGGGAGTTTTACTGCCAAAAATTCAAAAAAATAGGAGCAGAAATTGAACCTCTTAACGAACCTCACACAATCAAATATAACTTTCTTGAAAGTTATATTAAAAATCTTGATTGGGCTATTGTTCTAAAAGGCGGGGCAAAAATTGAAGAAAAACTTCCTTCCCAAATTGAAATTTATGAGAACTTGAATCTTGCAAAAATAGCGGCAGAAGAATCTTTTAAATACCTTGCTGAAGGAAGGAAGGGAGAGGAAAAAACTGTTCCTCTTTATGTCAGAGAGGCGGACGCAGTCATTCAGATGTAATTTGTTTTATATACTCTTCAACATCGTCAACAATTTTGTCGGGAGTTGAGGCGCCGGCTGTCAAACCCACCCCTTTAATTCCCGTAAGCCATTCTTTCTTTATATCCTCTTTTCCTTGTATAAGGTAAGATTTTTTTAAATCTCTGCAGATTTCGTAAAGATGTCTTGTGTTTGCCGATTTTTTTCCGCCGATGACAAAAATAATTTCAACCTCGGGGTTTTGGGCGAGTTCTTTTGCTGCGTGTTGATTTTCCTTTGTGGCATAGCATATCGTGTCTGTTTTTGTTGTGTTGCTGTTTTTGCTCATAATGAAAGATACAACATCTTCATATTCGTCGGCGTTCAGTGTTGTTTGGTAAAAAATTGTTATTGCGGGATATTTTTCCCATTTGACTTTTTCCGCCTGCTTGAGGTTTTGAATAATGTGATATTGTTCCTTTTTAAGATCGTGGGTATAACCGATGACTTCTCTATGGTTTGGGTCTCCGATGAAAACAAGGTGTTTTCCGCCAGATAGCGCTTTCATAGATTCTTTGTGAATGTCAAGAACGAATTTACAGGTTGCGTCAACTATCTGCAATTTTTCTTTTTTTGCCTCGTTGTAAAAAGATGGGGGAACTCCGTGGGCAGAAAAAATTATATAAGGTTTTTCCACTTCCGAAAGATTCTCAACAGTTTTTAGTCCAAGTTGCTCCATCTCTTCCACGACCCATTCATTATGGACAATTTGTCCAAGTATTGCGCCTTCTTTGTTTTGCGAGGCAAATTTTTTTGCCTTTAGAATCGCTGTCCTGACGCCAGAGCAAAAGCCGTATTTTCTTGCACGGATAACTTTCACCATTTTACAAGTTTACCACAACCTTGAAAAAAATGGCGTTTTTAATTACAATCGTTTCGGAGGTGAAAAATGAAATCAGTTAATCCCGCTACGGAAGAGGTAATTAAAAGTTTTGAGCCTCACAGCGATAAGGAAATCGAAGAAATTGTAAAAAAATCTCAGGAAGCGCATCTTAAATGGAAAGACTCAACAATCAGCGAAAGAAAAGTTTTCAACATCAAATTGAAAGAAACTTTGTCAAAGAGAAAAGAGGAAATTGCTAAACTTATGACTGAAGAGATGGGAAAGCCGATTTCTCAATCTTACTCTGAAATAGATAAATGCTGCCAAGCGCTCCAGTTTTATGCAGAAAAAGCGGATACTTTCCTTTCTCCGCAGGTTGTTGAAACAGAAAGTCAAAAAAGTTATGTAAGATTTGACCCTCTGGGGATTGTTCTTGCGATTATGCCTTGGAACTTTCCTTTTTGGCAGGTGTTCAGATTCTCCGCTCCCTCGGTCGTTGCGGGAAATTCCGCCCTTTTGAAGCATGCGTCAAATGTTTCAATGTGCTCTTTGGCTATTGAGGAAATCTATGCAAAATCGGGCTTTCCGGAAAACCTTTTGAGGTCTCTTTTGATAAGCGGAGAAAAGGCGCTTCACCTTCTTAAAAATCCACTTGTCAAAGCGGCTACTTTGACTGGAAGCGAATATGCTGGAATATCAGTTGCGTCTGAAGCGGGAAAGAATCTCAAAAAAGTTGTTCTTGAACTTGGAGGATCAGACCCATTTTTAGTTCTTGGCGATGCGGAATTAGAGAAAGCGGCTCAGTGGGCGGCAAAAGCGAGAACAATAAACAACGGGCAGTCTTGCATAGCGGCAAAGAGGTTTATCATTGTTGAGGATGTTTACGAACAATTCAAGGAAGCGTTTGTTGAAGAAATGAAGAAATTAAAAGTCGGAGATCCGATGGACCCCTTGACAGATGTTGGTCCGCTTGCAAGAAAAGACCTTCTTGAAGAGGTTGAAACTCAAGTTCAAAACTCAGTGTCACAAGGGGCAAAACTGATTTTAGGAGGAAAAAGGATTGAATGCAAGGGATACTTTTATCCTCCGACAATTCTTGAGAATGTTACGCCGGAGATGGCTTGTTTCAAAGAGGAGATATTTGCGCCAGTTGCGCCTCTGATAAAAGCAAAAGACGACAAAGACGCTGTCGCTCTTGCAAACAACACGCGCTTTGGGCTTGGGGCGTCTGTCTGGACAAGGGATTTGCAAAAGGCGGAAACCATCGCTTCAGAAATTGAAGCCGGAACAGTTTTCATCAACGGGATGGTAAAAAGCGACCCTCGCCTTCCTTTTGGTGGTGTTAAATCTTCAGGTTTCGGTAGAGAACTTTCCTATTTTGGAATAAGAGAATTTGTCAACATAAAATCTGTAGTTATTGAGTGAAAACTATGTGGCGTTTCTTGAGATCGATTCAATTCCGTCAATTTCGGTTATTTTTGAAATAATTTTAAGAAGATGACTTTTGTTTCTTACAGCGATTTTTAATCTGATAATTCCCTTTTCGCCCAATCCCTGTTTTTCAAGCCCCTTTGCGTCGCAGGTTATAATGTCTGCATTTGCCGATGATACCAAAGAAGTTACATCGCCCAAAACGCCTCTTCTGTTCTTAACTGTAATTAATAGCGGAATTTCAAAAATATTCTCATCGCTCTCATAATTCCAGCTCACATCTGCAGTTTTCTCGGGGTGAAGTTGCGCAAGTCTTCTAATGTTTGAGCAGTTTGCGCTATGAACGACAAGCCCTTTGCCTTTTGTGAAATATCCTTTGATGGCGTCTCCTTGAACTGGGTTGCAGCACTTTGCTATGTTGAAAAGAAAATCGCTGTCTCCTCCCAAAGAAACGGGAACAGGGAAAGATTTTCTTTCTGCTCCCTGTTTGATGTGAACTTCTTCTTTTTCTTCTTCGGCGTAAATTCTTTTGAGGAAGACTCTTGCGTCTATTTTTCCATAGCCGATTTCAGCATAGAGAGAGTCTATATCTGGAACAGCAGTTTTTTTAAGCCCTTCCTGAATTTCGGGGGAGCGTTCAATATCTTTTGGTGATTTTTTGAACCTTCTTAACTCTCTTTCAAAAACCTCTTTACCTCTTTCAATTGCAAGGATTTTTTCGTTTTGTGTAAGCCAAGCCCGTATCTTTGTTTTTGCCCTTGCAGTAAAAGCTACATCAAGCCAGTCATGGGAAGGATGAACCGAAGGATTCTTGATTATTTCAACCCTCTGTCCGCTTTTAAGTTCTGTTTTAATCGGCACCATCTTTCCGTCTATTTTTGCGCCGGCGCAGTGATTCCCAACCTCTGTGTGGATGTGGTAGGCAAAATCAAGTGGCGTTGCGCCTCGCGGGAGATGAATTATTTTTCCCTGCGGCGTCAGGACATAAATATCTTTTGGGTGCAAATCCCTGTTTAGGTTTGAGGCAAGGTCGCTTCCGGACTGGTACACAATATCCTTTATTTCCTCTCTAAATTTGATGATGTAATCATCCTTTTCATCTATGCCTTTTCCGTCTTTGTATTTCCAATGAGCGGCTATTCCCTCTTCCGCCTCCTCGTGCATTTTATAGGTTCTAATTTGGACTTCAAACGGTTGTCCTGAAGGTCCAACCACGGAAGTATGGAGAGATTTATAGCCGTTCTCCTTTGGGTTGGAAATGAAATCTTTCAGCCGCCCGGGAATGAGATTCCACTTGCTGTGAATCAGGCCCATAACTGCATAGCAATCCCTCTCTTCCGGAACGAGAATTCTGAAAGCCATATAGTCATAAACCTCATTTACAGTTATGTTCTGCCGCAAAATTTTGTTGTAAATGCTGTAAAGGTGTTTGACTCTTCCGCTAATTTCGCCTTTGAGCCCATTTGCAGTCATTATTTCCATAATTTGCTTTTTTATGTCTTCAATAAATGTTTCGCTGTAACTTCTCTTTTCCTGAAGGGCTAATTTTATCATTTCATAATCTTCGGGATAGGCATACTTGAAAGAGAGGTCTTCAAGTTCGCTTTTGATTTTTCCAAGTCCGAGTCTGTTTGCTATGGGCGCGAAAATCTGGAGGCATTCCAGAGCTTTTTTTCTCGCCTTTTCCGGTGGCATACTGTCCATTGTCCTTAAGTTGTGGAGTCTGTCGGCAATTTTAACAAAAATAACTCTTATGTCGTCAATCATTGCCAAAATAAGTTTTCTTAGATTTTCAACTTCAACAGCTTCTTTGCTCAAAGATTCGTCCGAGAAAATATCTTTTTCTATTTTTGTAACAGCGTCAACGATTTCGGCAACATCTTCTCCGAAATTCTTTTTTATTGCTTCCAAAGAAACAGCGTGGTTATCTTCCACGACATCGTGTAGAAACCCTGCGACAATGCCGGTGTCATCCATCTTTAGGTCTGCAAGAATGTTGGCGACATTCATCGGATGGCTAAGGTAGGGCTGGCCGTCTCTTCTTAAGACGCCTTCGTGAGCCATTGCAGAAAAAAGGTATGCTTTTCTCAGCAAATCTGAGTTTGATGAAGGGTTGTAACTCCTAACTTTTTCTATTATATGTTCAATTCTTGGTAAGAAAACAGCCTCCTTATCAACAATAATATATGTTCAGTGTGGCATTTTGTCAAGTTTTGCAGGTTTTTTAATTTTAAAAAGCAAGAGAGAGAAATAAATACAATGTCAAAAATGGGTTGTGACATTTAATCAACTTGACAGAATAGGGCTTTTACTATA
>Ga0272448_1002936_pt1 | contig 20780 bp, 21 predicted proteins | sample YNPCB0191_FD_202220 | JGI IMG/M metagenome (GOLD analysis project Ga0272448, IMG submission 202220) | Hot spring sediment microbial communities from Yellowstone National Park, WY, United States - YNP-CB-019-1 | ecosystem: Environmental > Aquatic > Thermal springs > Hot (42-90C) > Sediment... | reverse complement strand
CAAAAAGAGCCTTAAGAAATGACTTTACCATAAGATACAATAAAAAACTCTACCAAATCTTAGATATGCCTAAAAGTGTGAGAACAAAATATGTCTTTGTAGAAGAAAGATTAAACGGTAAACTCTATATTAACTACAATGGCTTTACTTTGAAGTATAAACTCATAGATACAAGACCACCAAAACCAGAATTTCCTTATAAACCAAGAAATAAGTACATTCCTCCAAAAGATCATCCTTGGAGGAAGTTTAGATTACCCGGCTCTTTAAACTATGAAGAAAAAGAAGGAATTTTAAGTTGTACTTCTTAAAATATGAAATTTCTATTTTGCTAAAAATATGAAATTTCTATTTTGCTTTTACATTATCCGATAAATTTATTGACTAAAAAAGCCCATATAGTAAAATAATTTTCGTCTTTAAAATGGCCCCATCGTCTAGCCCGGTTTAGGACGTATGGTTCTCAGCCATAAAACACCGGTTCAAATCCGGTTGGGGCTGTTTAAAAATTAGAAAGGAGGCTAAATTTGAGAAGGAATATACTTCTTATTATTGTTTTTTTATTTTTTTCTGTTTTGCCTTGTCAGGCACGTTGGGGATTTAGGCATGCAGATAGAAATAAGGATGGATTAGTTGATAAAAAAGAATGGCAAATGGAAAAAAGGTTTGAGCATGAGCGCAGGATTAAAGCAAGAAATTGGTGGCAGAGGATGGCAGATACCGATGGAAATGGTATAGTGGATGAAAATGAAAGAGCAGATTGGGAAAAGCTCTTAAAAGAGCGTATCGATTTAAACGGCGATGGGAAAATCGATGCTAAAGAAAGAAGGCTTTGCTGGAGACATGCGCGTTCAAGAGTAAATACTCCTTTGGAAGCAAAATACGATAAAAATGCTGATGGCTGGCTTCAACCAGAGGAAGTAAGAGAACTTCTTAAAGATAGATACACTTTAATTAAAACTCATGGTCAAGCCAAAGTAGACACACCCATAGAAGCGGAATACGATACAAATCAGGATGGAATTATTAGCAGTCAAGAAGCAGAGGCATTAAAAGAAGATTTGACAGAGTAGTTTTATTTATTTTTTCCCTCCCTTTTAATAAATCACCTATACAAAATTTAGAAATAATGCTATAATAAATTTACTTTTAAAAAGGAGATTTTTTATGCCGGAACTGCCTGAGGTAGAGACGATAAAAAAAGAGTTAGAAAAAGCAGTTTTAAATAAAAAAATCCTTGAGGTAATTATAAATAATCCTAAGGTAATTAAACAGCCCAAAAAAGAAGAATTCGTTAAGCAGATAAAAGACGCAGCCGTTAAAAATGTATTAAGAAAAGGCAAACTTTTAATCTTAGAGTTATCTAACCAAAAATCACTCTGCATACATTTAAAATTAACCGGTCAACTCATTTATCCGGGAGAGCCTTCCCAAGCAAGAGTAAGTTTTAAACTATCCGATAATAATTTCTTAGATTACCGTGATCAGCGCCTTTTAGGTGAATTAAGATTGGTGGATAATTGGCAGGAGTTGAAATTTATTAAGGAATTAGGGCCTGAACCATTTGATTTAACCGAAGAAGAATTTAAAGAAATTATTAAAAATAAAAAAACCAAAATCAAACCTCTACTTATGGATCAAACTGTAATCAGTGGGATAGGAAACCTTTATGCTTGCGAGGCACTTTTTAGAGCAAAGATCAGTCCTTTAAGGCCAGCAAATACCCTTTCCGAGGAAGAAATAGAAACTTTATTTTCTGAAATTATATCTACCCTTAAAGAGGCGATTAAATATAAAGGCTCCTCCGTCGATCAATATGTACAACTGTCTGGAAAACCTGGTGAATATACAAAGTACCACAAAGTATACGATCGCCAAGGAAAGCCTTGCTTTGTCTGCAAAACTCCCATAAAAAGAATCACTTTAGGCGGAAGGGGAACTTATTTTTGCCCAAAATGTCAGAAATAGAAAACCATCCTAAAATCCAAAAGATAAAAATAATAAAAAATTATAAAATTAAAGAAAATTATTTTAAAATAATTCTTTCTAATCCATATCTTGCCAAAAATAGCCAACCCGGGCAGTTTTTAAATATAAAGATAGATGGAGATATTTTTTTAAGAAGACCTTTTAGCATCCATAGGGTTAAAGGAAATAATTTAGAGATTCTCTATGAAGTGGTGGGTAAAGGTACAGAAACTTTATCTAAAAAGAAAAAAGGAGAGTATTTAGATGTGATTGGTCCTTTGGGAAATGGCTTTAATTACCAATTACCAATTACCAATTACCAATTACCAATTTTAGTTGCAGGTGGCATAGGAGTAGCGCCGTTGGCTTTCTTGGCTCAAAAACTAAAAGAAATCCCAAATCCCAAATTCCAAATCCCAATAGTATTAATTGGAGCAAAAAATAAAAACAAGGTTCTCGGTGAAGAGGAATTTAAAAGATTAGGATTTGAAGTAAAAATTGCTACGAATGATGGCTCAAGAGATTTTAAAGGAAATGTCTCTGATTTATTAAAACATATACTATCAACTATGAACTATGAACTATCTACTCTCTATGCTTGCGGTCCATATCCCATGCTAAAAGAAATCGCCAAAATCGCCAGAGATTATAAAATTCAAGCAGAGGTTTCTTTGGAAAGGCATTTTGCCTGTGGTATCGGGATTTGTTTAGGCTGTGTTATAGAAACAAAACATGGACAAAAAAGGGTCTGTAAAGATGGACCGGTATTTAAAACGGAGGAGATAATATGGTAAAAGATATCCCTTTTGTTTCCATAATTATTCCCGTAAAGAATTTTGAGCGCACAATTGAAAAAACCTTTGAGTATCTTTTGAATGTGGATTGGCCACATCAAAGTTGGGAATGGGTAATCGCTGATGGTGGCTCTTCGGATAAGACTGTAGAGATAATTAAAAGTTGGCAGAAAAAGTATCCCTTTATAAAATTAGTAGAAATACCAAATTGTCCTTCTCCCGGTTATGCCCGCAATAAAGCCTTAGAGGTAGCCAAAGGAGAATTTTTATTCTTTACGGATGCGGATTGTGCTCCCTGTAAAGATTGGATTAAGGAGATGCTTAAGCATTTTGAAGCGGATCCTAAAATCGCTGCGGTAGGAGGTGAGGTTTATACTTTAAAGGTTGATCCCAATAATTTGGTAGAAGCATGGTGTCAACATTTTAGATTCAATATGGTTTCTCCCAGGTATGGATTTATTAAAGAGGGTTATTTCCCTGAGTTTCCCCGTGAGCCTAAACCTGTAGATGTTGCGGGTCATAGGGCATATTTTTTTGGAACCTGTAATGTTTCCTATCGCAGAAGCGCGATGCAGGAAATTAATGCCAGATTCTGGGATTTACCAACCGGAGAAGATATGGATTTAAGTTATCAACATAGAAGTAAAGGTTATAAATTCTATTTTGCACCTAAAGCCAAAGTTGACCATATGCATCGGGCAGATATAAAATCCTTAAGAAAAGTCTGGGTAACCTATGGTCAGGCGCATCTACCTTTGATTGATAAGTATGTTAAACGTAAAGGATTAGAGATAGTTTTACAGATATTTAAAAAGAAACCTTCTATATTTATCCCTTTTCCTCTAAAAGGGTTTATTTATATCGGAGATTTTCATATTATCCATATCTTTGGTTCTTTAACTATATTAGGGGTTATTTTAAGTTTGCTTATAAAAACTTTCTTTTGGAAAATATTTGCTTTGGTATTTTTGATTTTAACTCTTTATTTTAGTTTTCAGTTTGTAAAATGGAATTTTGGGATGGAGCCAAAGGATAAATTCTGGGTCTGGTGTAAGTATAAATATTTGACTAATTTAAGTTTTATTATTGGAGGTCTAAAGGATTTTAAAAAATATAAGATCTTATGCATTGAGCCTTCCTTTTAGATGGATAAAAAATTCAATACTTTAAATTTTGTGGTTATTTTAGGGCTGGTGAGTTTATTTGCAGATATGGTCTATGAAGGAGGCAGAGGTATATTAAGTCCATTTTTCTTTAATTTAGGAGCAACTTCTTTAACCATAGGTTTTATATTCGGTATAGCTGAATTCTTAGGTTTTGCTTTAAGAGTGATTTTTGGTTGGTTAGCAGATAAATTAAAATACTGGTGGCAGTTTACTTTTTTAGGATACGCTTTAATATTAAGTATTCCCTTTTTAGGTTTTACCAAAAATTGGCAGGTCGCCTCTTTTTTGGTAATTTTAGAGCGCTTAGGTAAAGCCATAAGAACTCCCGCAAGAGATTTTTTACTTTCCTTAGGCAGTTATGATTTTGGCAGAGGAAAAGCTTTTGGGATCCATGAATTTTTTGACCAGATCGGAGCAATTTTGGGTCCGCTTTTGGTAGGATTTATCCTTTTTTTAAAAAAGGATTACGCTTTAAGTTTTGGTTTACTGGTTTTTCCTGCTCTGATCTGCCTTTTGGTTTTATCTTTGGCTTATAAAAATTATCCCCTTTCTTTAATCTTAAAACAGGAAAAAGAAAATCCATTAAAAGACAAAAAACTCTCTTTGAATTTTTGGCTTTATAGTTTTTTTACTTTGTTTACCATAATTGGATTTTTAAATTTTCCTTTAATTGCTTATCATTTAAAAGATAAAAGTCTTTCTTCGGAGAGTATGATTTCTTTTTTATTTGCTTTGGCGATGGGGATAGATGCTTTGGTTGCTTTAATAGTAGGACGAATCTATGACCAAAAGGGAATAAAGGTACTTATGGTTTTGCCTTTTTTGAATATAGTTTTGGTAATTTTGGGGCTTTCTTTTAATTTTAAATTTATCCTTTTAGGGATTATAATCTGGGGTATAATTATGGGAATACAAGAGACGATTATGCGGGCAGGGGTTGCGGATTTAGTAGGAAAAGAAAAAAGAGGTTTTGCCTATGGGATATTTAACAGTATCTATGGCTTGGGATTATTTTTGGGTTTAGCATTTATGGGTTTTCTTTATCGATTTAATCCTATTTATATAATAATTTCCTGTGTTATTTTTGAGATCATCTCTTTACCATTTTTGTTTTTGATTAAAAATGAGCCAACAGCCTAATAAATGTTTTTGAAAAATAACTTATGGTAAATTTATCCGTAAATATCGGAAAATTAAAATTAAAAAATCCGGTAATGCTTGCTTCGGGAACTTGGAATTTGGATATTAAGGATTTCTTAGATTTAAATAAATTAGGTGCGCTCGTTACCAAAACTATTACCTTAAAACCTAATTCGGGGAATCCCTATCCGCGTACCGGTGAAACCTTTTTAGGAATGCTTAACTCTATAGGTTTAGAAAATCCGGGTTTAGATTTATTTTTAAAAAAGGACCTACCTTTACTTTTAAAATTAAATACCGCTTTAATTGTAAGTATAGGCGCAGTAGATAATCCCAAAAATTTGGTGATTTTGGCTAAAGAACTGGATAAAATTAAAGAGATTAAAGCAATAGAATTAAATATTTCCTGTCCTAATATAAAAAAAATAAAAATGATTTCTCAGGATAAAAAAGAAACCTATAAGATAGTAAAATCTGTGCGCCAAAAGACAAACAAAGTTTTAATCACCAAACTTTCTCCCAATGTTTCTGATATTACTGAGATTGCTTTATCGGTACAAAAAGCAGGTTCAGATGCAATTTCTTTAATCAATACTGTTTTAGGGATGAGTGTGGATATAAAAACAAAAAGGCCAAAACTTTCTACTATTTCTGGTGGATTAAGTGGTCCTGCCATAAAACCCATTGCCTTAAGGATGGTCTGGGAAACTTATCAAAAAGTAAAAATTCCTATAATTGGGATGGGCGGGATAATGAATTTAAATGATGCTTTGGAGTTTTTTATCTGCGGAGCAAATGCTATTGCGGTCGGAACCGCCAATTTTATTAATCCCTCTATTTCTTTAGAAATAATTAAAGGGCTTGAGGATTATTTATTAAAAAATAAAATAAAAGATATAAAGGATTTAGTGGGAACTTTAAAGGTATGAAAACCGAACTCATCGTTGCCTTAGATTTAGGCTCATTTCAAAAAGCAAAAAAAATAGTAAATCTACTTTATCCACAAGTTAAGATATTTAAAGTGGGATTACAGTTATTTACCTGTTGCGGTCCAAAGATAGTAAATTGGTTAGTTAAAAAGAGAATAAAGGTATTTTTGGATTTAAAACTTTATGATATCCCCCATACTTTGGAAGAAACTGTAAAATTATTTTGTAAAATGAAAGTATTTATGTTTACGGTGCATCTGCAAGCAGGAAAAGAAGCACTTTTAAGGATAAAAGAAGCGGTATTTAAAGAAGCAAAAAAACTTAAGATAAAAAGGCCATTAATTTGTGGTGTAACTATTTTAACCAGTCAAAAGATAGATTCTCGTAGAATGAAAAGCTTATTAAAAATAGCCGAAGAGGTAAGTCTGGATGGTATCGTTGCTTCAGTAAAGGATATTGATTTTATCCGCAAAAATACAAAAAAAAGATTTATAATTGTAACGCCGGGTATAAGGATAGAAAAGGTAAAACTTGATGATCAGAAAAGAATCGCTACACCTAAAGAGGCAAGATTAAAAAAGATAGATTATATCGTGGTAGGTAGACCCATTTTGGAGGCAGATAACCCTATAGAAAAAGTAAACCAGATATTAGAACAGCTAAAATGAGTATAAAAGAAGCTATCGATAAAATAAAGGAAGCAGAACAAAAGGCAGACTCTATTATAAAAGAGGCAGAAAAAGAAAAGGAAGAGCTTATTAAAAAAGCTCAACAGCTTTATTTAAAAATAATAGAAGAACAAATTAAGAAGGCAAAGCAAGAGGCGATTGCTTTAGAGGAAAAAAGTTTAAAAGAAATAGAACTTAAAAAACAAAAAATTATTCAAGAGGCAAAAGAATTAGCCATAAAATTAAAAGAGGAAAAAGAGAAGTTAAAAGATTCAGCAATAAAATTTATTTTAGATAAAATTTAAGATGGCTATAAGTAAGATTCAAAAGATAAGCATTATCGGTTTAGAAAATATAAAAGATAAAGTTTTAGATTATCTTCAGGATGCCGGCTTAGTTGAGATAGTAGAAAGTAGTTTTAAAGAAAGGTCTTTAAGTTTAAGTTTTTCTGATTTAGAGAAAAGGATAAACTCAGTTATTTCTACTTTAAAATTCCTCCATTCTTTAGAGCCAAAAAAGACCCTTTTATTAAAAGAAAAAAATAAACTTACACCGGATGAATGGCAAAAGATTGTAGATAATTATGACTACGCTAAGGTTATAGAAGAAATAGAGAATTTAAAAGAAAAATTAGTAAAGGTTTTTCAAGAAAGAACAAAACTAAAGGAAGAATATAGCCTTCTTTTTAATTACAGAAATTTGGATGTAAGTTTAGATGAGCTTTTCTCTTTAAAGGATTTTTCTTTTTTTATAGGTAAAATAAAGAAAAAGGAATTTTTAAAATTTTCTAAAAAGATAGATGAAATAAAAACAGCCCTTTTTTATAAATTATCAGAGGATAAAAATTATGTTTTTTTGCTCGTTATTTTTTTAAAAGATGATTTTTCTATTATAGAAAAAATACTTAAAGACTTTCATTTTGAAAGAGAGGATTTAGTTTTTAAGACAACTCTTATATCTAAAAGGTTAATTGAGATAAAACAGAATTTAAGCCAAATTGAAAAAGAAATAGAATTTTTAAATAAACAACTTAAAAATTACTTAAAAGAAGTTCCCAAATTAGAAGTTATCTTTGATTACCTTTATAACTTAAAAGAAAAGATCTTGGCAAACAATAATCTTGGGGCAACCCAAAATACTTTTATTTTGGAAGGTTGGGTAAGAAAAAATTATGCTTCGCAATTAAAAGAAAATTTAGAAAAAAAATTCTCCGTAGCAGTTTATTTAAGTATGCCCCAACCTAAGGAAGATATTCCGGTGGTTTTAGAAAATAAGGTGCTCTTTAGACCATTCGAAGTAGTTACCCAACTTTATGGATTGCCTAAATATAGTGGAATTGACCCTACAGGTTTTCTTTCTTTGTTTTTCTTGCTTTCCTTTGCTCTATGTCTTACCGATGCAGGTTATGGTTTAATTTTAAGTTTAGTTTCTCTTTTTATTTTAAAAAAATTTAAGTTATCCACCAACGCTAAGAGATTTTTTCAATTGTTTTTCTTAAGCGGTATCTTTACAGTAATTGTCGGTGCCTTAACGGGTGGCTGGTTTGGGAATCTTTTAGATAAACTTCCCTTTTCCCTTGCCAGAATAAAAAATAATTTAATTTTATTTGATCCCTTAAAAGAACCTTTAAAATTTTTAGTTTTAGTTTTGATTTTGGGTTATATCCAGATAACCTTTGGCATATTTTTAAAGATTATCTCTCTTATTAAAGAGAAGGATTTTTTTGGTTTGTTTTTTAATCAGATACCTACTTTTTTAATCCAGATCGTTTTATTTTTGTTGGTTTTGGTTTCTTTAAAAATTTTACCTAACCAGATAATCAATCTTGTGATTTTATTTTTTGTTTTGGCGGTTATTTTGATAATCTTTTATCATTTTTATACGCAGAAAGATTTTGCTTTAAAGATATTCTGGTCTTTATACGGAATTTATAGTATCATTACGGGGAATTTTTTGGCAGATACTCTTTCTTTTTCTCGGCTTTTTGCTTTAGGGCTTACTACTGGACTTTTGGCTACCGCAATAAATGAAATTATTTTTATTATAATGAATATCCTTAGTTCTTTAAAGATAAATTTTTTAATTGTGGGATTTTTTGGTATAATTTTATTTGTTTTAGGTCATCTTTTAAATTTAGCCATAAATCTTTTAGGTGCCTATGTGCATACTTCAAGACTGCAATATTTAGAGTATTTCAGTAAATTCTTTGAAGCAGGAGGAAGACCATTTAGACCATTTAGAAAAGAATTTTTATTTACTGAATTAATTAAAAATAAGGAGGGCTAAAGATGGAAGGATTGGTTATTTCTATATTGGGATTGGGTTTGGCGGTATTTCTTTGTGGCAGTGGTTCTTCTATAGGTGTAGGTTTAGCAGGGCAGGCAGCAAACGGAGTTTTATCAGAAGATCCGGATAAATTCGGTAACATGCTCCTTTTAGTGGCTTTGCCTGGAACGCAAGGTATTTATGGTTTCTTAGCGGGATTTTTGGTAATTTTAAAATTGGGCTTACTTAAAGGAGAAATTATTTTTCCGACAATTCAACAGGGCCTAGAGATTTTAGGTGCATGTTTGCCTATTGCAGTATCGGGTTGGATTTCCGCTATCCATCAAGGCAAAGTTTGTGCTGCGGGAATTGCGGTGGCGGCAAAGCATCCGGAAGCAAGTATGCGCGCTTTAATCTATGGAGCATTAGTTGAGACCTATGCGGTTTTGGGTTTAGTAATTACTATATTTCTTTTAAATGGGATAAAATTATAAAATGGGTATTGAAGATTTAGTCAATAATATTTTAAAAGAGGCTGAAGAAAAGGCTAAAAAGATAAAAGAATCTGCACATTTAGAATATGAACATATATTAGAAGAAGCAAAAAAAGAAGCAGAAAGAAAAAAAGAGCTGATCCTTAAAGAGAAAAAAGAAAAGATACAGAATCAAAGAACAAGGATAATCACTCAGGCAAATATAGAGAAAAAAAGGATTATTTTGGAAGCAAAGAATCAGATAATCGATGAGGTATTTAGGGGGGTTTTAGAAAGAATAGATAAAGAGAATTTTCCTAAGATAAAAAAAGTCTATAAGGATAAGGTGGTAGAAGAAGAGTTGAGTAAAGAGGAATTTATTAATAACTTAAAAGAAAAATTTAAAATAGAATTGGCTAAATTTTTAAACTTAGATGAGCAGAATCCCTGATCCTTATTCCTATGCTTTTGCGGTAGGGAAAATTAGGGCAAAAGAAACCCTACTTTTAAAAGAAAAGGATTTTCAAAAATTAATTGATTTAGATTTTAATGAAGCACTCCAATTTTTAAGTAAAAATAGATCTTATGGGCAGAAGATAAGTTCTTTGGATAGTATAGAAGAAATAGAGGAATTTTTAAAAGATAAAGAAGAAGAACTTGTATCTTTAATTGAGAGTTTAATTAAAGAAAAGGCTCTCTTTAAAATTATAAATGGATTAATTTTTTCTCCCCAAAAACTCTCGCAGAGCTTAGACCTGTTGAGCTCGGAATTTCTTAAAAATTATTTTAAACATTACATTGACTTAATAAATATAAAGAGATTATTTTCTTTAAAAGAAGAAAAAGAATTTATAAAAGGTGGTTTTATTCAAGAGAAATTATTTAAAGAATTAGAAAATAAGGATAAGAAAGAGATCATAAAGTTTTTTAAAAATACGCCTTACGGTGATATTGTAGAGAAAGGTTTTTTATATTACAAAAAAGAAGACTCATTTTTATATTTAGAGACGCTTATTAAAAGTTTCTTAATTGATTTTTTAAAAATCCAGAAGTACAATCCTTTTGGACTGGAGCCGGTGATTGCATACTATTTAGCTTATCTTAATGAGTTAAGCCTTGTAAGATTTATTTTAATAGGGAAACTTTTAGGTTTAAAAAAAGAAGTTTTAGAAAAAGGATTGGTAAAAACTTATGTCTAAGATAGCCATAATTGGGAATATAGATATACTTTTATTTTTTAAAACAGTGGGTTTTGAAGTTTACCTTTTAGAAGAGAAGGAAAAATTAGAAGAAAAGATAGATTTAGCCATAAGTCAAGGCAATCAGGTTATTTTTGTTCAGGAAGAACTGTTTAAAGAGAAAGAGGATTTGCTTAAAGTGTATGCGGATAGTGTTTATCCTTTGCTTATGCCATTACCCATATATAAAGATTTAGGATTAATCAAAAATATGCTTTCAGAAGCAAACTTAAAAGCAGTAGGTAAACCTTTAGATTGATATGGATATTGGGAAAATTATAAGAATCAGTGGTCCTTTAGTAGTGGCAGAGGGGCTATCAAATCCCCGAATGTACGATGTGGTAAAGGTGGGCAATGAAAAACTGATCGGTGAGATTGTTGAGATAAAACAGAACCTTTGTTTTATTCAGGTATACGAGGAGACTTCTGGTTTAGGGATAAATGAACCGGTATATTCTTTAGGTAAGCCTTTAAGTGTAGAGTTAGGACCGGGTTTGATCGGTTCTATCTATGATGGTATACAGCGTCCTTTAGATATTATCCGGCTAAAACAGGGAGATTTTGTAAAAAGAGGGATAGAGATTCCTCCTTTGGATAGAGAAAGGATTTGGCATTTTAAACCCTGTGTAGAAAATAATGAGTTTGTAGAAGAAGGTGATGTTATTGGTGAGGTAGAAGAGACTCCTTTAGTGATCCATAAAATTATGGTTCCTCCTTTAATTAAAGGAAAAATTTTGGAGATAAAAGAAGGTGATTATAAAATTACGGATACCATAGCAAAGATAGAAACGAACGGACAAATTAGAGAATTAAAGATGTTCCAGAGTTGGCCGGTAAGAAAAGAGCGTCCGGTAAAAGAAAAATTTAGTCCGGATAAACCCTTAGTTACTGGTCAGAGGATAATCGATACATTTTTCCCTATCGCTAAAGGAGGAACCGCCTGTATCCCCGGACCTTTTGGAAGCGGTAAGACTGTTTGTCAGCATCAGTTAGCAAAATGGTCAGATGCGGATATCATTGTTTATGTTGCTTGTGGAGAGAGGGGAAATGAGACTGCGGATGTGCTTTTAAGTTTTCCCCAACTAAAAGATTCACGCAGTCAAAGACCTTTGATGGAACGCACGATTATTGTAGCAAATACCTCTAATATGCCGGTAGCCGCAAGAGAAGCTTCTATTTATACTGGAGTTACCATCGCGGAGTATTTTCGGGATATGGGTTATTCTGTGGCTTTGATGGCGGATTCTACTTCCCGGTGGGCAGAGGCATTAAGGGAAATTTCGGGAAGACTTGAGCAGATGCCCGGAGAGGAAGGTTATCCTGCTGACCTTTCTTTTAGGGTTGCGGAATTTTATGAACGGGCAGGAAGTGTTTTATGTTTAGGTAAGGATAAGCGAAGAGGCTCTTTAAGTATTATTGGTGCAGTCTCTCCACCCGGAGGGGATCTTTCGGATCCAGTAGTTCAGGCAACTTTAAGGGTGGTAAAAGTATTCTGGGCTTTAGATGATAAACTGGCAAATGCTCGGCATTTTCCCGCAATAAACTGGCTTTTAAGTTATTCTTTATATTCAGAAAATATAAAAAAATATCTCTTAGAAAATATCGCTGAGGATTTTGTCTCTTTAATTCAAAAAGCGATGCATATATTAGAAGAGGAGGAAGAACTTTTAGAGATTGTGCGTTTGGTAGGTCAGGAAGCGCTTTCGGAAAGGGATAAACTTATTTTGGAGACCGCCAAATCTATTAAGGAAGACTTTTTACATCAGAATGCCTTTCATGATCTCGATACCTATACCTCTTTAAAGAAGCAGTACCTTATGCTTAAGAGTATAATTTTATTGCATGAGGTTTATTTGGAGAAAATTAAAAAAGGAAGATCTTTGAGAGAGATAATTTCTTTAGAATTAAAGGAAGCGCTTTCCCGGATGAAGTATATAGAAGAAAAAAATTTAGAGAAATTTGAAGAACTGATAAAAAGGATTAGTCAATTATGAGTTATAAAGATTACTTTACTATTTCAGAGATTTCCGGCCCCCTTTTGATTGTAGAGAAGACTGAAGATGTAAAATATGCAGAATTGGTAGAGGTAATCACTCAAGAAGGAGAAGTCCGCAGGGGCAAGGTTTTAGAGATAAATAAGGATTTGGCTATTGTAGAGGTATTTGAAGGTACAAAGGGTTTAGATACCAATTCTACATGTATCCGCTTTTTAGGTAAGACCCAAACTTTAGGTGTCTCTAAGGAGATGTTAGGGAGGATATTCGATGGGAAAGGATTTCCCCGTGACGGAGGACCTCAAATTATTCCGGAAAAAGTTTTAGATATAAATGGCTTCCCCATAAATCCTACCTCTCGGGATTATCCTTCGGAATTTATCCAGACGGGGATTTCGGCGATCGATGGGATGAATCCTTTAGTAAGGGGTCAAAAACTTCCTATATTTTCCAGTTCCGGACTTCCTCATAATCGCTTAACCGCCCAGATCTGTCGTCAGGCAAAAGTCTTAGGTAAAGAGGAGAAATTTGCGGTTATATTTGCCGGAATGGGGATTACCTTTGAGGAAAAAGAGTTCTTCATTCAGGATTTTACTTCTACGGGTGCAATTGAAAGAAGTGTACTTTTTATAAATTTAGCGGATGAGCCAGCAATAGAAAGGATCTCTATACCGAGATTAGCTTTAACTACTGCAGAATACTTTGCTTTTGAATTGGATATGCACGTTTTAGTAATTTTAATTGATATGACCTTTTATTGCGAAGCATTAAGGGAAGTTTCTTCTGCCAGAAAAGAGGTTCCGGGAAGAAGGGGTTATCCGGGATATCTCTATACAGATTTAGCCACTATATATGAACGGGCAGGAAGGATAAAGCAAAAAGAAGGCTCTATTACTTTAATCCCGGTATTAACTATGCCTGAAGATGATAAGACTCATCCTATACCGGATTTAACCGGCTATATTACTGAAGGTCAAATTATTCTATCCCGGCAACTGCATAAAAAAGGAATTTATCCTCCGATTGATGTTTTACCCAGTCTTTCGCGGTTAAAGGATAAAGGTATCGGTGAAGGCAAAACCCGCAAAGACCATGCCGACCTTTTAAATCAACTTTTTGCCTGTTATGCCAAAGGAAAAGAGGTAAGGGAACTGGCAATCATTATCGGTGAAGCAGGACTTTCGGATTTAGATAGATTATACCTTGAGTTTAGTGAAAAATTTGAGGAAGAATTTGTCAAACAGGATGAATTTGAAAACCGCTCTATCGAAGAGACTTTAGATATCGGATGGAGGCTCCTTTCCCATATTCCTAAGGAAGAACTTAAGCGTATACGTTTGGAATATTTAGAAGAATTTTATCAGAAAAAGTAAAAATGCTCTTACCTGTAAATCCCAACCGTATGGAATTATTAAAATTAAAGAAAAGGCTTATCTATGCCCAGCGAGGCCATGATCTCTTAGAAGATAAACTTAAACATCTTTTAAATAGATTTAACCAGTTATTAAAGAAGACCCAACAGTTAGAGGAAGAATTAAGACCTCAGATGAGCTCTTTCTTTAAGAATCTTTTTTTAACTGGCTTGCTTAATAAAAAAGAGGAATTTTTATCTACCTTAGAAGAAATTAAGATAGAAACAGAACTTAAGATAGAAAAACAGACCTTCTTAGGAAAAGAAATCCCTTTGCTTTCTTTAAAGGTCCTATCCTTTTCTTACCCGCAAACGGATATATTAGAATGGGATTTGGTGATAAGAAAATGGGTAGAAATCTTGCCTCAGTTGATAAAACTCACCCAGCAGATTAAATCCTGTCAAATTTTAGCGCAAGAGATTGAGTCCTGTCGCCGGCGTGTAAATGCTTTGGAATATATCCTTATTCCTTCCTTTCAGCAAACCATTAATTATATTAAAGATAAGCTTAATGAGTTGGAGCGTGCTTCTTTGTTGAGGCTTTTGCGGATAAAGGAGATTGTTTCCAAAACAATTTAACTTTTAATTTAAAGTTTTTTTACATTCGCTGCTTGTTGACCTTTAGGGCCGGTAGTAATATCAAATTCTACCTCTTGACCTTCTCTTAGGGTCTTGTATCCTTCACCTAAGATAGCAGAATGATGTACAAACACATCTTTGCCATCATCGGTAGTGATAAACCCATAGCCTTTCTGATTGGAAAACCATTTCACCTTACCGTGCATTTTCTTTTTTCACCCCCTTTCTTTTAATAATAAAAAAACCGCAAGGTAAACTCTCATCACTTCTTACCTTGCGGTAAAGATCAGTGATCGAGTTCCATTTTCAAGTATACATTAAATTTTCAAAAAGTCAAGATTTATTTTTAAAACCAGCAATTAAAATATATTTTTGAAATAATCCTTGACAAAAGGTGATTTTTTATTTAAAAAAGACTTACGATGAAGATAATAGAGAAAAAAATTTTGGCTCAGACTAAAGAGACAAGAATTACTCAGTTAGAAGTTTTAGCTCCCCAAATTGTCCAGAAAGCAAAGCCAGGGCAATTTGTAGTGCTGATGGTAGAGGAAAAAGGCGAAAGGATTCCTTTAACGATTGTAAATAAAAATAAAGATAAAGCAACCTTGACTTTGATTTTTCAGGAAGTTGGCTTAACTACCAAACTTTTAGGAAAATTAAATCCCGGTGATTCTTTATACGCTTTAGTTGGGCCTTTGGGCAATCCTACGGAGATTAAAAATTATGGCAGAGTTATTTTGGTAGGTGGCGGAGTAGGGATTGCGGAGATTTATCCCGTGGCTTTGGATTTAAAAGAAGCAGGCAATCACATTACTACGATATTAGGTGCAAGGACAAAGGATTTATTAATCTTAGAGAAGGAATTAAAGGAAGTATCTAATGAACTTTATGTAAGCACTGATGATGGTTCATATGCCCGGAAAGGTTTTACCGCCGATATTTTAAAAGAAATATTAACTCAAACTCAAGGAGTAACTACCTATAATCTCGTATATGCAGTTGGGCCAATTCCGATGATGAAAAAAATAGCCCAGTTGACCAAAGATTATAATATAAAAACAATAGTTTCCTTAAATGCCTTAATGGTGGATGCCACTGGAATGTGTGGTTGCTGTCGGATAACTTTAGGAGGTGAAACAAAATTTAGTTGTATAGATGGTCCGGAATTTGATGGGCATCTGATTGATTGGGAGGAGTTAGAAAAAAGAAGTAAAGTATATTTGGATAAAGAAAAACATATCTGTAATCTTTATAAATTATGAAAAATAAACCTATACCAGTAAAGGAATTAGAAGCATCTAAAAGAATAAATGATTTTTCGGAAGTAGTTTTAGGTTATAACGAAGAGGAAGCAATCTTAGAGGCAAATAGATGCCTTCAGTGTAAAGACCCTGCCTGTATCCGTGGCTGTCCTGTAGGGATAGATATTAAAAAATTTATTTTCCAGATTAGGCAAAGAGATTATCGGGGTGCTTATTTTACTATCCGAGAGAAAAATGATTTTCCTTCTATCTGCGGAAGGGTCTGTCCGGCAGAGTATCAATGTAGAAAGGCTTGTGTTTTAACTAAAAAAGATGCACCTTTTGCTTCTGAAGAGGCGATCAATATTAATTTTTTAGAAAGATTTGTTGGAGATTACGGGATGAAAAATAATTTAGAAATCCCCAAAAATTTAGATAATAAATTTTCAAAGTTTAAAGTAGCGGTTGTGGGTTCTGGTCCTGCAGGTTTATCCTGTGCAGGAGAATTAGCAAGAGCAGGGATAAAAGTAGTAGTTTTTGAGAGCCTTCATCAGTTAGGCGGAGTTTTAAGATACGGTATTCCCACTTTTAGGTTACCGCGTGATATTTTAGATTTTGAGATAAATTATTTAAAAAGATTAAATGTAGAATTTGTGCCTAACTTTGTTGTCGGAAGGATAAAAACCTTAGATGAACTTTTTAAAGAAGGATTTTCTTGTATCTTTTTGGGTTTAGGTGCAGGGGTTCCTGCTTTTTTAGGCATAAAAGGAGAGAATTTATGCAATATCTATTCTGCCAATGAATTTTTAACCCGGATTAATTTAATGTCTGCGCATAAATTTCCCCAGTTTCATACGCCAATAAATATAGGTAAACAGGTAGTGGTTATTGGCGGAGGAAATACCGCCATAGATGCAAGTCGCTCTGCTTTAAGATTACAGAAAATACAAGGTTTTGTTCCAGATACTACCATTCTTTATCGTCGCACAGAAGTGGAGATGCCCGCAAGGAGATTAGAGATTGAGCATGCCAAAGAAGAAGGAGTAAAATTTGAATTTCTTATCCAACCTAAAGAATTTATTGCTGATGAGAGAGGTTTTGTCAAAAAGATAAGATGTCTAAGATGCAGGCTGGGAGAACCTGATACCTCAGGAAGAAGAAGACCGATTGAGATTGAGGGAAGCGATTTTGAGAGAGAATGCGATTTGGCGATCATCGCTATTGGGCTTAAGGCAAATCAGATTTTAACGAGCCTGACCCCCCAATTAAAAACTGATAAATATAAAGATATTATTGTTGATCCCCAAACTATGGAAACCTCCATTAAAAGAGTCTTCGCGGGTGGTGATATTGTAGGTGGTGAAGGAACGGTTATTGAGGCAATGGGGATGGCCAAGAAAGCAGCCAGTTCTATAATTGATTATTTATTAAAAAAACTTGACAAAGTTTAATTTTTATTTAAAATTATAAACAAATTTATAAGAGGACAAAGGCGTCCTAAACATTTAAAAGTGCAAGGACGCCTTTTTTTTAAGGAAATTAGGTTTAATTTTTAAACAGATTCTATTTAAAAAAAGGAGGTAAAGCGATGATTTCCTGGCCAAAATCAAATGATGCCTTGGGAACAGTTAACCGTGGTAATCCTTCGGAATCTGGGCTATGTACTTTATGCCGGGTTGATTGTCAAGGAAAATGTGAAACTTGGCTTTCGTCTTTAAGGGGAAGAAAGATGCTTTATCCGCGGGATTATAGTTTTGTTACCGCAGGAAGTTCCAATACCTGCGCCATAGGGGTCTGTTATAATTCCTTGCGGATAAATGGTTATCTTTATGGTTCTTCGGGGCTACCCAAAGGCTTAAATCATTCTGAGGATGACTGTATCTTTCCTAATGTAAGTTTAGAGACTGAGTTTGGGCAAACTTTAAAGACCAAAGTAAGAGTTCCCATAATGACCGGTGCTTTGGGTTCAACTTTTGTGGCAGCAAAATATTGGGAATCCTTTGCGGTTGGTGCAGCATTAGTAGGATTTCCCATTGTGGTAGGAGAAAATGTAGTGGGGATTGACCAGCAGGCAGAAATTAAGAATGGTAAAATTATTAAAGCGCCTGAACTTGACCGGCGCATTCAAACTTACCTGCGTTATTTCGATGGCTATGGTGCGATTTTGGTGCAGATGAATGTGGAAGATACGCGTAACGGAGTTGCGGAGTATGTAATAGAAAAATACGGTGATAAAGTAATTATTGAACTTAAATGGGGTCAAGGCGCAAAATGTATTGGCGGAGAGATTCAGGTAACCAGTTTAGAATATGCTTTATTTTTGAAAAAACGCGGTTATGTGGTTGATCCTGATCCAGAAAGCCCCGAAGTTCAGGAAGCATTTAAACATGGAGCAATAAAGTCCTTTGCGAGACATTCAAGATTAGGCTACACTTCTTTAAATTCTGTAGATAAAGTTTATACCGCTTTTGCAAACCATGTAAAATACTTACGCAAACTTGGTTATAAGCGTATCTCTTTAAAAACCGGCTCCTATGGTATGGAGGCTTTGGCGATGGCCATAAAATTTGCTACGGATTTAAAATTAGACCTTTTAACTATTGATGGCTCAGGCGGTGGAACGGGAATGAGCCCTTGGAATATGATGGAAAGCTGGGGAGTTCCCTCTTTACTCTTACATGCTAAAGCGTATGAGTATGCCAATATTTTAGCCAAAAAAGGTAAAAAAGTTGTGGATATGGCTTTTGCAGGAGGACTGGCAAGAGAAGACCATATCTTTAAAGCATTAGCTTTAGGAAGCCCTTATACAAAGTTAGTTTGTATGGGGCGCGCTTTAATGATTCCGGGATTTTTAGGTTCAAATATTGAAGGAGCATTGCATCCCGAAAGAAGAGAAAAGGTAAAAGGTAATTGGGATAAATTACCTACCTCAGTAGCGGAATTTGGGAATACTGCGGAAGAGATATTCGCGGGTTATTATGATGTGCAGAAGAAAGTAGGAAAAGAGGAGATGAAAAATATTCCTTACGGTGCGATTGCAGTATGGACTTTGGCAGATAAACTAAAGGCAGGGCTTCAGCAGTTGTTGGCAGGAGCAAGGAAGTTTTCGGTAAAAGAAATCTCGCGTTCAGATATTTGTTCTTGTAATCGTGAAACTGAAAGAGAAACTGGCATTCCCTTTATTACTGACTGGCAGGACGATAAGGCAAAAAAGATCCTTAAATCTTAAAAAATCTAACAAAAAACAAAAAGGCGCCTTAAAAGAGGCGCCTTTTATTTTTTATGGAGAAAATAGAAGTTACCATTATTGGCGCAGGATTAATTGGTTTGGCAGTGGGATGGCAATTATCTAAAAAATATAAAGACAATCTTTTAATTGTCGAGAAAAACTTTTCTTTTGGTCAGGAAACCAGTTCCCGTAATTCTGAAGTAATCCATGCGGGTATTTATTATCCCAAGGATTCTTTAAAAGCAAAAACCTGTGTAGAAGGCAAAAATTTACTCTATGAATTCGCTTCAAAATATAATATCCCTCATAAAAGATTGGGTAAACTTATTGTAGCAAAAGATAAAGAAGAGATTAAGATTCTAGAAAAGCTTTTCCAACAAGCCAGAGAAAACCGCCTGAAAGATTTAGTTTGGTTATCTAAAGAGAAAATAAAATTACTTGATCCCTATGTAGAAGCAGAACAGGCAATTTATTCTCCTTCTACCGGTATTATTGATACCCATAAACTTATGGATACTTTGCAATATCTGATAAAACAAAATCAGGCAAATATTATTTATAATACTGAGGTTGTAGAGATAGAAAAGAACCCTTTGGGATATAAGGTTACCGTAAAAGAACCGGATGGGAATTATTTTGATTTTTTAACCTCTGTACTTATAAATTGCTCAGGCCTACATTCTGATAAGATTTTAAAAATGTTAAAAATAGAAAAAGAGGAATATAAATTAAAATACTGCAAAGGTAGTTATTTCCGCGTAAATCCTTCTAAAGCTCGCTTTATCGAACATCTTGTATATCCTGTGCCCAGAAGAACTTCTTTAGGAATTCATGCTACTTTGGATATGGCAGGTTCTTTAAGATTAGGACCGGATGATGAATATGTTAGAGAGATTAATTATGAAGTTGAGCCTTCAAAATCAAAATTGTTTTATAATTCTGTAAGAGAAATCCTCCCTTTTATTAAAGAAGAAGACCTTTTCCCGGATATCGCCGGTATAAGACCAAAATTACAAGGAGAAGATGAGTTATTCCGCGATTTTATAATTAAAGAAGAGTCATCCTTAGGATTGAATGGTTTTATCAATCTTTTAGGGATTGAATCGCCTGGCTTAACCGCCTGCCTTTCTATTGCAAAAATTGTAGAAAAATATTTATTTAAATAGGCAAAGAAAACAAAAATTTAGTAGGTAGTAGTGAGGAAGTTAGGTGAGTTAGGGAATTAGGTAAGTTAGGAAGTTAGGGAGTTAGGAAGTAAAAAAACGAAATTAACGAGCTAAACGAAATTAACGATATTAACGAATTATTATGAGAAACGGTCTCGGGACTTACAGAAATAGACGAAGGTGTGCTTAATCTACCACCAATAAGACTTGAAAGCTTACTTGAGATATGCTATAAAGAAAAAGACAAGAGTGGATACGCTGTACCTATATTAGTCCGTTTATTTTCTATTTTAGATTGAGTTTTTGAAGATGTAGCGGTATAATAAATTATATGGAGTTGGTCATTTATATAATTTAATAAACTTAATAAGATAAATAATGAAAATTTGTCAAGATATTTCAGAATTAGTTATTAAAGATACAGCTACCCAGCAAAAATATTTAATTAATGAAATAAAGAATAAAGTTATTTTAGGCGATACTTTCGAGGTTTTACCAAAAATTCCAGATGAGAGCATT
>Ga0272448_1002935_pt1 | contig 20789 bp, 17 predicted proteins | sample YNPCB0191_FD_202220 | JGI IMG/M metagenome (GOLD analysis project Ga0272448, IMG submission 202220) | Hot spring sediment microbial communities from Yellowstone National Park, WY, United States - YNP-CB-019-1 | ecosystem: Environmental > Aquatic > Thermal springs > Hot (42-90C) > Sediment... | reverse complement strand
GTAGAGCGTTTTTTGAGTAGGTAACGATTAAATTTCAAATAGAATTTAAATAATTCAATTCGCTTTACCTTAATCAGCTTATTCTACGGTATAAAGTTCATGGGTGATTCCTTCTTACTAAATTTATTTTAAGATATCATACCTTAATAAGAGGAGTCACCCAATTATGGGATTAGCACACTTGTAAGTTATAGTTGTATTCTGCCAATTTTGATCACACTCCAACTTACAGCCAGGATTCCCGGTAACAAATGTGGGATAAAGCATTATCTTGCAATAAATTATTGCGAACGCAACCTCTGATAGAGCGATATTTTTAATATGCCATTTGGTGATGCTATGATATCGAGTAAAAATTAGTATATTGGTTATTTTTCGTATACCTGAGAATGTGTTCCAAGCATGACCAGTATCAAAAAAGGCTTCTCTATCTTAAATACAAGAATCCAATCACTCTTAATATGTATTGCTTCGTAACTGAGCAATGGCCCATGAAGTGGATGTCTATCGTAAATAGGGTCAATTGGTTTCTTTCCCTGGAGCTTTTTTATGATATCTTTCAATATCTCAAAATCTAATTGCGAATATTTTTCGCTTTTCTTGTCTCGTTTAATATCTTTTTAAATCCTTTTTTCAATTTTTAACTTTAACAATGTTAAATCCCTAATTCTTTGAATAGTTCTTCTGCTTTCTCATAGATTTCAACATCTTTATCGTTCTCAATATTACGAATTCTCTTTGTAAGCTCCTTTGATGGAATGCCTATTTCAAAAGGTATTCTCTTCTCCAGCGCTACTTTTGCAAGGAACAGGTTTACTGCATCTCCAAAACTTAATCCCGGTTTACTGAATACCTTCTCTGATTCTTTATAAAACTTATCTTCAACTCTTATACTTGTCTGTCTTCTCATACTATCACCTCATACATTTGATACTGCAATTGAAGTATAAAGTTAATAAATATTTGATTGCGTTAAATACTCTTGACTGAGATACTCATATATTTCATAACTTTTCATTAGTCCTTCCATTAGCCCATAAAAACACAAGAGTTAGATGACGTAACAAGAGATAAAAATTTTTGTGTTGTATCCATGTTATCCTCTATCTGAGAGCTTGCATAATCTTGCAAATGTAATACAATGAAATAGATTATTGTAATGGAGGTTAGTATGGAAGATAAAATTTATGGTAAGTGTAAAGAGCAACTCAAGAAAGAAGCACAGGCTTTACTTAATCTCTTTGCCCCTGTTATTAAAGGATTTACAGCATTTGAAATTGGATCTAAAAAAGGACACTTTTACTCATCTCTTGTTAAAGATAAAGATGGGAATGTCTTCTTAAGGTCCCAGATGGAACATGAAGCATTACTTGATGAACTTGTATCTTCTCTTTGTAAAATATCAGAAGTACCTAATGTTCATACAGTACTCTATACTGTTATTCAGTCTCCTACAAATCCTGAAGAAACAGTTAGAAGGGAAGTAAGATGCATTGATGTTCAAGTGGTTTTAGGGAAAAATGGTTTTCATCTGGTTTATTCAGTTTTGCCAAAAGAATTTGCATCTGTATTAACAATGATGATATTTCCTAACAATAATGAAATAAAAGTTTGTGATGACCTTGGAGAAGATGACGCCATAGATTAATTTTCCTTCCATCATTTACAAAACAATTGAATAATATCCATTTTAATATCCGTTAAGCAATCTAATAATAGGTAGGGCTTTAAGATATCATTGGATCTTCAAATACATGTAAAGGGAACATATTTTTGCAAAAGATTTCGGATATAGCATTGTGTAATTACTAAAATGTAATTACTAAACGTAGGACTGATATCTTATATGTCCGTCCATTTTTATTTTTCATACCTTATATACTTTTCAAGTCTCACAAAATCCCTGAAGTTACTTCTTGCAAATTGTTTAATTTGCTTAGATATCAAGGAATAATGGCTAATATTATGATCTCTAATCTTAACGAAGTAAATTCTTCGAACTTTTATTGTATTTACTCTTTCAAAGTATCCCATTTTGCATAATTCTTCAAATGTAATACAATGAAATAACTTAAATGCAGGAGGCAAGAATGAATAGAAAGAGGAAGGATCTTGCAAGTGAGTTAGGGGTAAGCGAAGTAACCATATGGCGCTGGGAAAGAGCTGGAATACTTGATAAGAAAATTGCTGAGATTAGGGAGAGAAATAAGAAAGTATTAAGTTCTCAGGAAGAGTTAATACAAAGCTTAACAAATGTAATTAAAAGGAATACAGATATAATGCAGACAATTTCAGATAAAATACAACGAAATTCAGAGATATTACAAGACATTGCAAATGTATTACAAGGCATTAAATCAAGAATGGAAGATACTTCAGATTTAATAAAAAATAACTATAATTTATTGCAAGAAATTGCAAATGTAATACAAACTATTATGAAGTCTCAAGAAATGAAACATAATGTATTACAACCTGTAGTAGATGAGAAAGCAAATGTAATGCAAAGTAATACATCTGAAATAGAAGAGAACTTCACAGCGACTGAACTTGCCAAAGTACTTGGGGTAAACAGAAGCACAACTCAAAGATGGATAACTAAGGGGGAGATACATGCCACCAAAATAGCACAAGGGTATTTAATATCAAAAGAAGAGGCACTTAAAGTAATATTCAAGAAGGTGTATGAAGATTTAAATGTAACTTACCACTTTGGTGATTCTGTACCTATACCTATATTTAAAGATGAAGTTAAAAAGCACATCAACATTTCTGATGAGGAAATAGACAAAATACTTTTAGACCTTGATGCAAAAGAAGCTTTATACCTTCAGACACTTGATAGGCCAAGTGATTTTAGCGATAGTGATAGAGGGATAAAATTCCAGGGAAGAATCTTGTATTTCATAACATGGATGAAAAAGTAAAATTTCATCAAGAAAACATACCTGATAGGTTCAACAACAAAGTACAATACTTCGGAAACCAGGAAAGGAATAACAAATATAAAAGAATAAAAAATCACTCAATTTGAGTAATTATTATGTTTTCATCCTTTTACCTCTTATTTTCATTACATGAGATTAAAGTTAAATATCGGGAATTCTGTTGCCTATATCGAATTAACAAGATGTTTGAGAAGTTACGAGATGATTTTAGAAAAGAAATTAGTAAAATAAGTTTTGAGGTATATACAAAGAGAATACAATAAAAAGGAAAGGTAGGGCATGAAGATGGAAATGTTTGAATCTTTAAAAAATTTGCTAGAAAAGGATGAGAGGCTTGTTTCAGATGGTAAATTGCTGAAAAACAAAATAGTTGAATTAGGTTTAAAATTAGATAAAGAACTAATCAAATTACTTCTTACTGACGAAAAAATTAAAGGATTTTTCTTCAAAGACATTGATGGAGTATTGGTTTTTGACAAAGAGAAGTTTATTAAGTTTATAGACAACAAAGAGTTTCTTCCTGATTCGTATACTACTTTTAAGAATAAAATAAAACTTGCAGCCGATAGAAATTATATTGCTGAAAGCAAAGAGGTAGTTTTAGTTTGGCCTTATAAGGACTGCATTTTAGAGGGTGGACAAGAAGAGCCCGACGAAAAGAGGATGGAAATTTTCTATAACGAGATTCTTGCTCCAGATGAAATTGACAGATTGTTGGATCCTAAGGTTTTTACTAATTTCAAAAGAATAGACAAAAATGGAGAACACGAAGTTAAAGATTTTCGAAGAGATAAAGAACTAAATAGAAAAAGGGGGCTACCAGAAGATACTATAACTGATAATCTAATTATCAAGGGTAATAATCTTTTGGTTTTACATTCTCTCAAAAAGCAATTTGCAGGTAAGGTTAAATTGATTTACATAGATCCACCATATAATACTGGAAATGATGACTTTAAGTACAACGACAACTTCAATCACTCTACATGGCTTACTTTTATGAAAAATAGATTGGAAGTAGCAAAAGAGTTATTAAAGGAAGATGGAGTGATTTTTGTACAATGTGATAATAACGAGCAAGCCTATCTTAAGGTACTAATGGATGAAATTTTTAAGAGAGAGAATTTTATTTCAGATATAGCTGTTAGGTCATCTACGCCAAGTGGCACTAAAACCGCTCATAAAGAAAAAACAATCATAAAACAGAGAGATTCAATATTAGTTTTTGCTAAAAATAAAACAAACGTAGAGTTTAAACCCCAGTATTCAAAATTACAAGAATGGGATACTCATTATTCTATATGGATACAAAAAACTTCAGAAGGAGTTAAATTATTTAAACTCGTAGACAAATTAAAAGAAGAAAACATCCTAAGTAAAGACCAAAGCCTGCAAGATATAAATATTAATGATAAAAAATTTAAAAACTTTTATCTTAAGAATGCAGATAAAATAGCTAGATGGACTTCTCATAAGAATAAAGAGATTATTAAAATTTGTCTTAGAGAATATAAAGATAAGTTGTATATAACGAAAGATAACGAGGGCAGAGAAACTATTTATTTAAACAAATAAGTATTACAGCCATTAATTTATTCTGTTAAGGACGTTTACGACGGCAAGGGGATAACAAAAGATGTAGGAGTATTAGTTTGCGATTTTTGGGGAGATATTGATTTTCAAAACACACAAAATGAAGGAGAAGTGAGCCTGCCGGCCGGTAAAAAACCAGAATTTCTATTATATAGAATTATTGAAATGTCTACAGAGCCAGGAGATATAGTTCTTGACTTCTTTTTAGGAAGTGGTACAACAGCTGCAGTAGTCCATAAAATGGGCAGACAATATATTGGCATCGAGCAATTAGACTACGGAGAGAATAGTGCTATTGTGAGGTTAAAAAATGTTATCAATGGCGACCGATCAGGCATTTCAAAATTAGCCAATTGGCATGGCGGTGGAGATTTTATTTACATGGAATTAATGAAACTCAATGAACACTTTATAGAAAAAATACAAGATGCTAAAGATAAAGAAACATTATTAAGTATCTGGGAAGAAATGAAGCTCAACGGATTTTTGAGCTATAGAGTAGATCCTAAGTTATTTGATGAAAATATTGAAGAGTTTAAGGGATTATCTATAGATGAACAAAAAAGGTTGCTACTCGAAACATTGGATAAGAATTATTTGTATGTCAACTATAGTGAGATCGATGATGAGGAGTACGGGGTAAGTGAAGAGGATAAAAAGTTAAATAAAAAATTTTATGGAGGAAAGGAAGATGTCTGATACTCAAAGATTAAGCCAAGAATATGATTTAATTTCTAAAATGGGATTTCTCGAAAGGGAAATTCCGGATTATATAAAGAACAACATAAATCAACGTTTTGAGCTAAGAAGGTACCAGATTGAAGCAATAGCTAGATTCATCCACTACATTGAGAAATATCCTAATAAAAGAAAACCAATTCAACTGTTATTTAATATGGCTACGGGATCTGGAAAAACACTTATAATGGCGACAAATATTTTATATCTCTACGAGAAAGGATACAGAAATTTCTTGTTTTTTGTTAATAACACTAACATAATAAGAAAAACAAAAGATAACTTCCTAGATCCATTTTCACCTAAATATTTATTTGCAGAAAAAATAATGTTCAATAATAACGAAATTAAAATAAGGGAAGTTCAAAACTTCGATGAAGCAAACGAAGAAGACATTAATATTATCTTTACTACTATTCAAGGGTTACATAGTGACTTAATCACATTTAGAGAGAATAAAATAACTCTTGAAGATTTTGCTGATAGAAAAGTAGTATTAATTTCTGATGAAGCACACCATATAAACGCGTGGACTCGAAATCATCTAGGAGCAGAAGAGGAAAAACTGAAAAAGACATGGGAAGGAACCGTAGATAGTATTTTTAAATCAAATCCTGATAATATAATGCTTGAGTATACAGCAACAGTAGATCTCGAGAATAAGAATATTTACGAAAAGTATAAAGATAAAATTATTTTTGAATATGACTTAAAGCAGTTTAGGCTGGATGGTTATTCAAAAGAGGTTAAAGTTTTGCAGGCCGATCTTGAGGACTCTGAAAGAATGCTTCAAGCGGTAATTTTAAGCCAATATAGAAGAAAAATTGCTGAGAAAAATAGAGTACGTTTGAAGCCAGTTATTCTTTTTAAATCGAAAACAATCGCAGAATCTAAGAAACATTATGAACTCTTTTTGGAAACGATTGAGAAATTAAGTGAAAAAGACATTGAAAAGATAAAAAGTAAAGCCGGTGGGTCAGTCTTAGAAAAAGCATTTAGATACTTTGATTCTGAAAATATCTCCGTTAATAATTTAATTCTAGAATTGAAGGAGGACTTTTCAGAAGAAAAAATTATGCTCCTTGATTCAGAGAATATAGATGAAGAAAAACAAGTTAAGTTAAATACTCTTGAAAGCGAAAACAATGAAATTAGGGCGATTTTTGCTGTCAATATGCTAAACGAAGGTTGGGACGTTTTGAACCTTTTTGATATTGTAAGATTATACGATACAAGGGATGGGGAATGGACGAAAGATGGAAGATATATCCCCGGCAATACTACGATAGCGGAAAGACAGTTAATAGGACGAGGTGCAAGGTATTATCCATTTAAAATAAACAACGATGATGATCCTTTTAGGAGAAAATTTGATAAAGAGCCTGAAAGTGACAATAAAATCCTTGAGGAGCTTTATTATCATAGCTTTTATAATCCAAGATACATTTTAGAACTTACCTCAGCTCTCAAAGAATCTGGTCTTATGCCTCTTGAAACAAAAGAGGTAGAAGTGAAAGTTAAAAAGGAGATAAAAGAAAAGGATTTTTGGAAAAACGACTTTATTTTCATTAATAATAGAGTTGAAACTGATCGCTCTAATATTAAAGGGTTAAAAGATTTAATTGATGTAAATAAACACTTTAGCTACAGATTAAAGACAGGTTTTGCAAGCGAGACGACAGCGTTAGAAGAAAAAACTGAGATTAAAGCAACTGATAATATGACAAGAACGTTTAAATTGGGAGATTTCGGAACTACCATTATACGTAAATCAATGTCAAAAATAGATTTTTATAAGTTCGATAATCTTAAAAAGTTTATTCCTGGGCTTAAATCATCTATAGAGTTTATTAACGAATTGAGCGATATTAATTTGGATATTGTTAGTTCTAAGGCTAAACTGGATAATCTTTCACCAGATGATAAATTAGAGGTTTGTATTTATGTCCTTAAGCAGATAGAATCACAAATTGTTAATAATTCTCATGAATTTCGAGGGACAGAAGTTTTTGTTGGTAAAAAGATTAATGAGATAGTTTATGATAAACGACTACATATAGAAGTTGACGAGTCGGGAGATCAAGAATATGGTGTTCCTATGAGGCAAGCAAAGAGAGAGGAGCTTCGTCTGGATTTAAGTGGAAAAAGCTGGTATATATATGATGAAAATTATGGCACATCAGAAGAAAAGTATTTTATTCGTTTTATTGATGGTATTATCGAGAAACTTAGGCAAAAATATGCAGAGGTGTATCTATTGCGAAATGAAAATCTGTTTAAAATTTACAATTTTTCAGACGGTGAAGCAATAGAGCCTGACTTTGTATTGTTCTTGAAAGAATACAATACAGACAAGATTTTACAATATCAACTTTTTATTGAGACAAAGGGTTCTCAGCTACTGGAAAAGGATAAATGGAAAGAGGATTTTCTAAAAGAGATTGAATCAAAATATAAAATTGAACCAACATTATTTGGAGAGAATGACAAATACAAGATTATTGGTTTACCTTTTTATAATGAGGAAACCAAGACTATATTTATGGATGAGTTTAAAAAGAAATTAAATATATAAATGTATAAGATGTCAACCATAACTAAAAAGATGAATTAGAATTTTAAAGAATTTACTATAGAAGGGCGTATGTTATACCTTAAAACACAATGGGATGAACTCGGTAATAAGATTTGTAAAATACTTCATATCAAACCCCCTAAAGATATCACTCCATTTGGAGAGCTAAAAGTATAACAAGAGAAACATCAGATAAAAATTTGTAGTAGCAAAACGAAGGTTTTCAAAAATTAAATCGTAGAATTTATGCGGGATGGTTCAAGGTCAACTAATAAAGTCTGGAGATTCTTCTTTCCTTAACTTCAATTTTAAAGGGCTGTAAAAGGGCTCTATTTTTACAATATTAAGTGTTTCGTTTAATTTCGGTGGATCTTTTTGATTTTTCTATAGAGGCCGTTGTTGCCTTTTCATATAAAGGTATCATTTAAAAAAATACTAAAATGATTAACAATCATTTTAGTATTTTAATTTTTTAGAGTACGGTTTATAATTAATTATGGCAAACTTGCGATTTTTAATTAAGCGTAAGGTTTCAAACTACCTCGATGCAACAAAGTTTTTTCTATTTGCGAATGATTTTTGTTACTTATTTTATAAGGGTATCGGATCTTTATTAATGTCAATTTCTGCAGCTATGGCAGGCTTCATATTACTTTATCCAGTAAAATCTCAAAGCGAATCAGCAGAAACAATTCCTTTTGTTGCTATTTGTTTATTTATTGCATTTGCAATTTCCATTGTTTTTCAGAAATTAGCAAGCGAGATGGAACAAATTAAAAGCAACGCACCTACTTCTGGTAAAGAAACAAGAAAAGCTGAAATTCTCAGACAAATTGATATAAATCTGAAAAAACTATATTTTTTGTTTTTTATGGGTTTATTCCTTCTTCTTGCTTACGTGTTAATCTTTATTTTATACACACAAGGTGTCTTGTTCAGGGGTAAAATCTCATGACGAGTTTAAATTTTGTTCACTCCAAAGACTTAGAAGATCGAAAAGGCGGGATTAATAACTTTATTAATCTTACAAGCAGAGAGTTTAAAGCTTATATAGACGAAATTTCAATGGGAATTGAAAACATTAATTTTGCAATTTCTGGTGATCAACAAGATACTGTAGAAAACATAATTTTAGTTGCTCATAAACAACTATCCGAAAATGTTTCGCTAAAAAACAAATTTTTTGAGATATCCATGTTTTTTTTAAATGTAGATGATAATTTCACTTCCGAAAAAGCCTTGAGTGACATTAAAAGTCTATGCTATAAAAAAGACGACTTCTATATAATTGTACTTCTAAATTGTGATGAAAAATTGCAAGAAGTTGCAAGTTTTATCGAACATCTAAATTACGATCAATTTTTTAATGTAAAGTTCATAGTTTCTTTTAAAATTAGTGATGTAATTGCTCTCATCTCTGGCAAATGGAGAGTCTTGGATTTAAATTCCAATAAATACTGGGGTGTTAAAAGAAATTTTTATCTTTTTGAAATTAACAAAGACTTCCTAGATAGAACTGAAAAAAGGGCTAACGGATTACTTAATAGTATAACTGAAATTAAAAGAGAGAAAGGAGCTGGTTCTGATGAATATAAACAGGTAATAAACGATAATGCTTTTATCGCCCAAGAACCTGATTGGATTCACTTATTTCTTGGAAACTATGGAGCTTTTTCAAGACCTAGTAAGGAGAATAATATTTTAAAAGAAATCGATTCAAGATTATTATCTCTTGAGAATAAAAAAGCTGTATTCCACCTTATTAGTGGAGAACATGGTGTTGGAAAATCAGTTCTTACAAAATTAGTTATAAAAAGGATTGTTAGAAATGACAATTTAAATGGGTTCGTTAATATAACTAGTAATTTAGACAAAATAAAAATTTGCGAACTTAATATCAAAGATGAGAATTGGTCTCGCATTTTTGAGAATGCCCTAAAAATAGCGGATGAAAAATTCTTTTATATAATTTATATAAAAGATGATTTTTTTGCTTTGCCTGAAGATATAAGATTTGAAGTACTTGATTTGATTAAGTTGTCAAACAAGAATATTTATCTTATTACAACCGCTCCGAGTACTTCATTTAGTACGTATGATATAAGTAAACTCCGAATTGAATTCGATCTTGATGTTATTGAAACTAGAATTGAAAATGTCGATGATGAGGACATACAAAAACTAATCAATCAGTATATAGCAATTTACGACGAGTCAATTAACAATGCGCTTGTAAGCAAAGTTAGGCAAGATAAAAAAACTCCCTTTGTCTTTTTGAGATTATCTTTGTTTGAAAACGTAGAGTATATGCAATATATTCAAAAAGTAATAGATACATTAAACAATAGTGATAACAAGGCACTTGCAGTTCTTCTAATTTCTTCAATTACATCTCGCTTTTATGTTCACCTTCCTATTTCAATTATTTCGGAAATAAATAAGGGGTTGAACGAGTCAGATAGACTACCTGATGACGCATCGTACTATGAAAATCCAAATTTCCATTGGAATAAAATATTTAAGATTAGGAAGGGTTTGCCAGAGTTATTTATACAGGATACTATAGCACCCATAAACGATGCATTGGCCCAAGTAATATACAATGTATGGAAAAACAATTATGAAAATGGAAACAGAAGAATCCCTATAGTAAACAAAAAATTTGCTGAATTGGAAGTAGAAATATACAAGAAAATTAATGAATCTCCTGAAACAAAACCGATTTTGGCAAATATTTTTAGAGGCATAATTTACAATGAAAATATAGAATACTTGAAGTTTTTTAGTGATAATTATGGACCCGCCCCTCATGGGGAATGGACTCTTATAAATGCTCCAAAAGCATCTTTCAGGTGGATCAGTTTCTTGAAATTGGATCCTGATAAAACTAAAGAGGTACGCATTAGCTGGATAAACGGATTAGAAAAAAGGATCAAAAGAGATCCAAATATAGTAGAACTTTATATTTTTCTCTTCTTACTCAAGAAACAATCCGATATATTTCGTGATCCTAATAGGTTATTCTGGGTTAAAGAAATAATAAACCTTGAGCCGGGGTACTTTCCTATTTTAAGAGATATGGCAAATGAGTTACTCGAAGAAAAACCAATTAATTCTTTGTTAGCTCCAGTGTTTCTGGAAAAAATAGAGGAATGGATTGAAGAAAAATCTTCCCAGAATGGCACACCTACTTATAGATTTCAAATTGTCAACTCTATCGTATCATCCAAAATAGACAGAATTAAAAACGAAGTCCATCTCAATAATGCACTCAAATTAATCATATCTAATTACATCAAAAACTTAAATAATGAAACAATTTCAAACAGGACAATCGCTGGCATTAAAGAGTTTTTTGCTGAGTTAAATTGGGAAAAAGGTGAACTGAGCGAGAAAGCGAGTAATCTTTTTGATTATTTGCAAAAAAACAGCAATTATAATAATAAATTTATGCCAGTTTTGTTTGAACTGTTTTTAAGAATTGCCACAAAGGAAGCTAAAAGTATTTTATTTGACACCTTAGAAATCAGTAAGATATACTGGAAAATTTCAATAAAAAATACAGGATTTTATGGACTTGGGCATACATCTTATGAATTCTTTTATTACTTGCTAAAAGTGGTTAAAGAAAGAAATCCTACTGAATTTGAAAAAATATTAAATGAATTTTTTAATGCATTAACTAAATCAAGTTCACAATTATTTCCTGATTCAGAGTCGTTTAAGAAAAGTTTTGCTTACCCTGATTTTTTGAAAGGACTTATGCTCAACATTAGGACAATAAAAGATGAAATCGAAGCTGAGGAGGGATTGGCTTTATTAAGCCCTCTCTTTGAATATTTTGATGATCCAAGGCCAACAGGTCAAATTTTCGAAAGTTTCTCAAGAATAAAGTGTAATAATCTCAAAACAGCAATTACTTCGGAAGATAATGATATATATAGACAAATACGACTATGTTTACCAGAAGAGCTAAATCTTAATGTTAATTATGTAATTTATGATTTTGCATATTTGCTTATCGAGGACAAGATCAAGGCATTTACTTTTACGTGCAATAAAGTTTCACGATTTTTAAGAAAAGTTGGGTTCACAGATGAAAACGAAGAAGTAAACAAATGTAGAAGTTCCATTTTTGAATATCTTGAGAAAAATATTCGGGAGCAAAAAAGTGCGAAGGAAAACTCAAAGAAAAATCTACTTAAAAATTTGCGTCTTAAAAGCGGAGGAGCGTTATCGGTTCTAGAAACAAAAGGAATCATGCCTGAGGCTTTGAACGAAGATCAACTTAGGATATTTACTGAAGCAATAAAAGGGTCAATTATAGTTAGAAGAATCCCAAAAAATAGTATACTTTGGCTAAAAAATGTCGTATCTTCTGGAAATGCAAAATTCACCTTTCTACAGCAAATTTTAGACATATATTGGGAACATATACTTTATTATAGTTTTGCATTTAAGGAAAAGGATTTTCGCCCTTCATACGAGGATTTTCTCTTTCTTCTTCGAAACTTTGAAATAGAGACATATAAAGATTGGTGGAAAGTAGCAATATCAAAACTTCTAACATTTTATGATAAGGAAATTAATAGAAGTACGGACTCTAAAGGGCAAATTGTTTATTACAAAGGCCATAATATCAGCGAAAGTACAATTCTTTATAATAAAAAGGTCTGTTTAGATAAAATAATGGAAACTTTTCTTAATGAATTAAAAAAGTCAAGTAACAGAGAAATAGCTAATGTGTTTTCTAATATACTTAACAAAAATAGTGTTTATCAAGCGAAATGGATTAAAATTATTAGTCCAAGTTCTCAATCAGATGCCAGTACGAGTTTTGTCGAGTTTTTGGATAGGCTAAAGACAGAAAAACTTACGCCTAAACCCGAATATGTTATGCAGCAAGTTAAAGACTTCTCAGATTCTATAAAGACTACCAAAGATAGGTCGTCCAGCTTTCAAACAGTTTATAAATGGTTAAAAGATAATGCTAATGAAAATTTTGCTTCATCTTTATTGAGTGCATTACTAAAATACTTTCTCAACGAATTTTTACAATCTGATGAAAACGGAAACCTTATTTTAAATATTTGCAAAAATAACAATAGCATTGAAAGAAACTCTCTACTCATTTCACAGTTTATTAATATGCTATGCGAAAACCCGAAAAATGATTTATCTATAAAAAACAAGAAAAACATAGAAGAAATATGTAAGTGGGCTCTGGAACTGCTTAGAAATGAAAATCAAATAGATTTAGCTTCCACAAGGATCGGTGCTTACTTACCACAAGATATTTTAAAGATAGCATTTATGCTAAACTTAAATCTGCCTTTAAAAGATTTTGAACCCGTCTTTTTAAGGATAGCAGAAGCCCAGATCGAAAATGAAGAAGGCGGGAAACTTTTTGAACATTATTTTTCGTGGCTTGAAACAAGCCAAATTAATGAGTTGAAAAATTTTGATGTTTCCTCATACCTAAATTGGATTGAAAGGATGAGGGATGGAACTCAAGCCCCTTATATATTGAGGCATCTTCTATCTTTTGTTAACCGTAACTTTGAGAGATTAACTATCAGTAGTGAAAATATTGGTAATACATTTCAAATCATAGAGTACTTTGTTCGACAAAGGCTTGAAAATGAAGGTACGACACTTGCTTTTTCTTTTTTTGTTGAAATTTTAGTAAAGAGTAACAATATCTCTGCATACACAGAAAATCTCTATAAATTGGTCATTGAAAATGCGCACAAACAAAGAAGTGTTTTTTTATTCGTCAGTTTAATAAAGTACATTGGCATAACTGAAGTTGATCAACAAGAGCTTTTGGAAAAATTCGAGTATATAATTGGCAATATAAAGACTAATACTGATAAGGGATTTTTAGAAGCCGCTGGCAACTTTGCAAGGACACTTGCAGAAAAATTAAATGGACAAAGCCTAAAAATTGATCTTTTAAATTTTCTTTTTGGATTTATAGAAGAGAACGAAAAGAGCTTATTGAGCCCAAAATTCGCTAAAATCTTAATTAGAGAAAAATTTAAAATGAAGGAAATTGGATCAAAGCTTGAAATAATGATAGCTAAACTTAAAGATTACAATGATTTAGCCTATTCCATTGGAGATTATTTGCAATATTGTTACGACAAGAATTATAAAGAGCAAATAGAAAAAGGGATTCTCTATAAGTTGCTTTATCGACCACAAAATTCTTATATAAATCTCAGGAAGCCAAATGTAGGAAAATTGATAAGATTTTTAATATCTTCTTGCGAGCCTAGTTTTATACAAGATACTACCAAAATTGTAAAGCTTTATATTCTAAACAACCCACAAGACTTTTTGATTTATGAATCAGGCGAATCCAATGGCAAGAAAATTTTAAAAGCCCTTAGAGCATACGCTCCAATTCAAGATGATAAAAGTATTACTGAGGACCTTATGAAACTTATTAAAAATAATTACTATAAAAACGATAAGGTGGTGTTTATTAAGCTATTCAAGTACTTAATCGAGATTTGGAAAGAACAGATTGATTTTGAAAATGTATATAACACGTTTACAGCGATTGCTAAAAATCCCGCCCCATCCTTAAGTGAGGAAATTGTGAAATGTTGCGAAATTTTTAAAAACATTATTAAAGAACAACCTCAATACCAGTATTTATTGAAAAACATTGATGCTATTCAAAATCAAATCTATAAAAAATCAGAATAAAATTCGCTAAAAATCTAAGACAATTTCTGACCTAATTAAAGAATCTTATTTACCTCAACTTTGCCAACTATGATCTGTGGAAATTGAGTATTAATCAATGGTCGAGAGTATTTTTATGTTGAGGCGTATCCACTACAAATTATTTGGTAGGGAGAGAAATATTGTAGTGTTCCCTAAATTGGGAGACTACAGACTACTTCATCTTTACCTCCAATTGTGTCAAAATTAAAAATTTCCAACAGCCCCATCAAAAATCTTTTCAGAAAACGCTTTACAATCAACGAAAGATACCTCAAAGGTTTAAAATCCTACCATGACCTCTACCTCGTGTCTACGAATGCATTTTGGGCATTTTAGAGGGTAATTTTTTGTCCAAGTACCCTATTCCTTCTTGGCCAATGAGATGTCCAGCACAAACTGTGCGCAAACAATAATTTTCACAGGAAAAGCTCAATACCATATTTAATGTCCATTTACGTCACTAGGCCTATTTACACAGTTAAGCCTGTTTACACAATCAAAACTCGTTTTTTCGAAATATTTCAAATGTATTACAGAAGAATTGCAATAGTATTGCAAAATCTTTCAAATGTACTGTAAAGGTGTCTCAAATGCGTTTCGAATCGTTTCATAATGTTTCAAACTATGTCTCAAAATGTTGCAAAAGAGTCTAAATACAACAAAACATAAGAAATGTTGTAAAAAATCCAGAGTAAGAAGGGGAAATTCTTAAAATTTGGCCTCTAAAAACGGAGATTTTGCACCAGAACTATAAAAGAAATGTTGTATTTTTCATAAAACTTTTGCAAACTCTTGACAAATTTTGTAAAATTTGCTATAATATGGTGGAGGTGAAAGATGGTAAAAGAAGAAGAAAAAGAGGTTTACAGGCTAAAAGAGTTTGCAAAAATGATTGATGTATCGCTTAGAACGGCCTACAGGCTTGTAGAGACAGGGAAGGTAAAGGCAATAAAGATAGGTGGCAATTGGAGAGTGCCGAAATCAGAAATTAGGAAACTCTTAGGAGGTGATAATGGCTAGTGAAATATTGGAAATAAAAAAAGGAGGCGAACCCGGCGAAGGTGGCCTCCTATATGCTTTTATTTATTTTATCACAAAATCTAATTCTTGTCAATAGGAGGTGAGAAATTACGAAAGAGGAGTTTTCAGAGATTTTAGAAGATTTCTTGAGGAATTTTATTGAGAGAAACGATTTAACTAAAGAGGCAGATTCAGGCCCTTGTGCTTTGTGTGTTTACTTTGAGGACGGCTTTTGCAACTATTTTAAAAAGGAGAAGAATGAAGAGAATATATATTCAGCTTGTTTTCGTACTTCAGATGTAAAGCTCTTTCCTGCACTTCTATATGCTACTTCGAAGCTTATTAAGGAGAATAAAGAGAAAGATAAATACTTTGAGATATACAGAAAAGAAGGCCTTTATAGTGCTTTAGAGAAGGCTATTTTAGATTTACAAAGCATGACTGTTTTATTTAATGAGACAGAGTTATTTTTAGGAAATTACATACAGGAAAGACTTAGGAGGTGAGGGAATGATAATTGATCCTGAGATAGAAAGAAACATAGGAGTAAGCTTTAAGGCTTACAGGAGACTAAGCACCCCCTTAACTGATGAGGAAAACGAGAAGTTTTTTACATCCTATGAGGTGATTAAAGAACTAGAGAGAGAAGAATATGAAGACAAGCTTATTTTAAAGCAATTATACAGATAACGGCACAATATGGAGATCCTTTCATTGCAAGAGGCATGCAGGAGATTGTAGAGCTTTTGAGAAACAGCAAATGTTTAAGTTTTTTGAGGATTGGGAATATTTGAGTAGTGAGGGAATTTTTGCTTTAGAGCCATAAGAACCTTATGTTTGGTACAAAAAATAGGACAAGCACGATCGAACCTATGAGGAATGGGAACGGTATATCGATAATCCAGATATAGGAATTTACGAACTTATGATTGCAAATATCTCGAAACCAGAAGAACACAGAAGCACCATATACGATTTATTTGATGATAAGGGAACCAGATTCGTATTTGTATTCGGAAAGACAAAAGAAGGGGAAATATATGTTGCAAGAGCAAATGAACGCTTAATAATGGAAGATTTGCAGGAAAAGAAAAGGGAACTGAAAGAAAAAGGAAGCAAAATAGTGATTGACCCGCAAGTTATTCAGGACTTTACAGCAATAAAAGGAGGACCAGAGTATGATGGTGTAAGATTCATAAAAAATCCTTTAAATAGAAGAGAAGCAAAAATATATGAGAAGCTTTATATGACACTTCAGGAGCTCGGAGAGTATAAAGAGGAATATTATGACAAAGCACTTTTAAGACTTTCAGAGAAAATACGGAGGAGATATGGAGAGGAAATGGAGGAAGCTTTTATATATTTGGCCCAAAAAATAAAGGAAACAGATACGTACGCCTTGCAGAGTGAGTACAGCATATGGCACATGGAGCGAGGCAAATACGAACCACGATTGATGAATGAGACTGAAAGCGATTTCTTTACATTTCTTGTAGATGTTGCAGTATCAGAGGTTATTATAGCTTTTGCAATGGAAAGAGGACACCAGGGCATTACATTTTATAACTCAATACCTAGATACAATGAGAGAAAATGGTACTTTTATGGAAAAATGGAAGATGGGACAGTGTTTTGTACAAGGTTATATCCAAGAATTGAATATGAACCACATACAGAGGAAATACAAGAGGCGATAAAAGAAGAAACAGAAAAATGGAAAGAGAGAAAAGTTATATAGATAAAGTAAAGGTATATGACTTTACAACAATGAAAATGAGAAAACCCTTTATTGATGCTAATATCTGTATTAAATTTTAATACAGATTTAATACAGAATTGCGGAGGTAAAGAAATGAAACGTAAAAAGAAAACATTTACTACTGAGGAGCTGATAAGAATGAGAAAAAACAACGAATATGTGAAACGCTGGAGAGAACGCACCCAGATAAGTACAAGGGGTACATGCGAAACTATATGAGAGAATACAACGCAAAGAAACGAGAGCAGGAACGAGAACAAGAACGAAAGCAAAATATATTGCAGAAGTTTATGAAGAAACTTTTGAGGCTCTAAAATGCATAAAAACCCCTCAAATTTGAGCGAAAAACCTCCAAAAGTAAAAAGTATTACCCCACCTAAGACACCCCCTAGTTTTAGGCCTTAAAATGCAAAATTTTGTGTTTTAAAAACGACAAACGACTTTGAAACAACGACTTTAAAAACGAAAACGACAACGAAACGACAACGACTTTAAAACGAAACAACAACGACTACTTTAAAACGACGCCTTTAATCTTCGTAGGGACACTTGACGCCTTGTACTTCTAGCCCCTGCTTTACAAACATTCTAAAAGCCCTCTCTCTTGCTTCAGGTGTGTCTTCTATTTCTTTGTGTATGATCGCAACTTCTACAAAGTGCAAGAGCTCTTGCTTCTCTTCAGGAGGCATTGTCATAATTGCTTCATCAATTCTTTGCTTCCACCACTCTTTTCTTAATTTTGCTTTCTCTTCCTGAGACACATTATTTCGCTCTCTTTCTTCTTTTGCGTAATCGTTTTGCAAGGCCTTGTATAAGTATGCGGCAAAGTTTTCGGGGTTCTTCCTAACTGTATATTGTATGTTTGAAACTATGTATTCATCGCTGTTTTGCAAGAATTGCTTTATTTTGTCTTTCACATCTGCGTTTCTATGCTTCTCAGGCACTCGTAGATAGAGGTAGTTGAGGCGCCTCTCTTGCATATCAGAGTTGCTTTCAGGAGGTTTTGCAACGCTTGCAAGAGCTTCTTTTACAGGTTCAGGAGTTGCAGAAGGTCCTTTTGAAGGAGGTTCAGAAGAAGGAGATTCATTCGCAGACATAGTTTCAGGCTTGATTTCAAATACAGCTCCTGTTTCAGGCTCATAGATCTTACGAGTTTCATTTACAGGAGTATTTTCAAGGACTCTTGCGGGAGGCTCAAATCCATTTTCTTCAAACCAAAGCCTTTTCTCTTGCTCCTCCATTTCCTTAGGAGTCTTTTTCCTAAAATAGATGGTGAAATCTACAACTTTTCTTGCAAATTTGTGTTCTACAAGCTTCTCTATGTAAAGATCGCTATACTTGTTTATATCCCTAATAGCAGGGTTAATAATAAATTGTTTAATATGTTTGTACTCCATCATCGAAGGTTTTTCATCTAGCTGGAAGTGTTTAATAATCCAATCAACTGTGAATTTTCTAAATTTTAAACCTCCTTCAGAATTCATGGGAATGTTTTCGTATTCCTTGAGAAGTTCGTAGACGCGTGGTGAGTAAGCAGAGCGCATAGGAAGAACATGCTCTAGTTTGTAAATTGTAAAAAACTCTTTAAGATCCAAAAGGTAAGGCTTAAGCTTTTGAGAGAATTCTACCTCGATAATCCCTTTCCCTGGTATGTATTCTATTGAAGAAAACCAATTAAAACCAATCCAACCACCACCCTCTGTAGGTAAAAAGAAAGGCTTCTCTAAAAGCTCTTTAGCTTCTTTTTTAAGTGTATGATAGAGTTTAGTGCTTGAATGAGAAATTTTTATGAGACTAGAAACGGGAATTTGCATAAATTTGAAGTCTTTGTCGTTAGGTTCAATCAAAGATAAAGCATAGAGAATGAAACGGGTTTGAATGAGGGAATACTGAGCTCGCATGTGTTCCAAAAGGAAGTTTGCTTTTCTAATAATCCCGTAAGTTTTCTCGCCTGTCCTAATGTTCTCCTCGTTATCCATTACTCTATCACCTCCAATTGTATTATAATAAGGACATTTATTTTAGTCAATATGTCATAACAGAATGTCTAATTTTTCTGTCCTTTCACATTCTTTTTCTGTCCTTTCACATTCTTTTTATGTCATTTCACATTCTTTTTCTTTCCTTCCACATTCTTTTTCTGTCTTTTAAATCAAAGAAAATATGATTAGAACAAGGCTCTTTCGAAGGGTAAAAGATCATAAAAGACTATAAAAGATTATAAACAACTACGTAAACGTGATCGTGTGGTATCAAATCATAAAGAAGTTAAAATAAAGGGATGAGTTACATCGTTACGATGCTCTAAGGATGGAAATCTAAATGAGTATGGAAAGCAAAAAGAGAAAAGACACCTACACCAGGACACCCACATGGCCAACGAGAAACCCAGGGACACCATGATGGCTAATAGCCAAATAGAACTCCAAGAGATCCTCCACAACGGCCAACGAAAATAACAAGACAATTGAAATGTTATTAAAAATTGTGTGAGATCTGTATCCTATATTAGCCATTGTTAGCGAAATAATTTTACGTACTAATGTCACTGAAAAAATTTTCGCCACATATTAAAGATGAGAAAAACCAGCCTCAATTTAATATCGGGGAAAAATTCCCTCATATATTAAAGGCCCGTAAAGAAAGAGGGAGGAAGGGCATCCTCTCTCCCGGAGAGACTTCTTAGGCTAGTTTTACAGGCTTTGCTTCTGTATTTATTAGTTTACCTCCATGCTCCACCGTTTTTGCAAAGCCGTGCAAAATCCCTGTTTACACAGACAGACCGTTCCTTACAAAAACCCTATTTTCACAGCGTTTTCTCATATACTCAGCTTTTATTCATATCTCAGTTTCAATCCTCAAGTACTTTCTTGAAAACTGAGATATAATGAAAGCAATAATAGATAAAGGATTTATTTAAAAATATCACACTTCCTTATACCTAACGGACACGGTGTCCGTTATCAAGGTAGCTTTTCCAGTAATTCCTCTACTAAGTGCTTTAGAATATTGAGTTTACCCCTTATTTCCTCTTTTTCACCACTATCTGCATTCTCTAACTCGGCTGAAACTGCTTTCAAACTTTTTATTGCAACATCTATCGGATCCTGTGTTTTTTTCTTTCTTATTTTATCAACAACAGCCTTTGTTTCTTCTGAACTTAGATTCTCTTTTTCTATTAAGCTTACAACTTCTCTTACTAAATTCTCGTCCTTTAATTTCACAATATTCTCTATGTGCTTTGCCGTAATTGGCGAATCTGGTGAGTCTATTTTTTGCTGTATATCCTCTGGCAAAGTTAGTAGCATTAGCCATCTCTCAAGAGTTTTCGCTGATTTGCCTATAACTTTAAGAACCTTTTCTATTACATTTTTTTCTTCTTCATTGCACTTATTAAATCTATAATTGCTAACTATCT
>Ga0272448_1002933_pt1 | contig 20805 bp, 13 predicted proteins | sample YNPCB0191_FD_202220 | JGI IMG/M metagenome (GOLD analysis project Ga0272448, IMG submission 202220) | Hot spring sediment microbial communities from Yellowstone National Park, WY, United States - YNP-CB-019-1 | ecosystem: Environmental > Aquatic > Thermal springs > Hot (42-90C) > Sediment... | reverse complement strand
TCATGCCCCAGTCGCACACCATCAGTCGGGCTATGCGCGTGGCTTCCTTCAGGTCCGAACTGGCGCCTGACGTGATATCGCCGAAGACGATTTCCTCGGCCGCGCGTCCCCCCATCAGGCCGGTGACGATCCCCTTCAATTTGATTCTGCCTTCCATGTGTCTGTCCTTTTCAGGAAGCTGCATGGTCGCGCCGAGGTACGCGACGCCGCGCGGAATGATCGTTATTTTGTGCAATGGCTCGCTCTCCTCGACATTCAGCATGACGATCGCGTGCCCGGCTTCGTGATAGGCGGTGATCCTCTTTTCCTTTTCGTCCAGCACCCTGCTTCGCCGCTCGCGGCCCCACCGGACCTTGTCCCTCGCCTCCTCGAGGTCCTCCATGTCAACGGCATCCTTGTTTCCGCGCGCCGCCAGGAGCGCGGCTTCGTTCATTAGGTTTTCCAGATCAGCGCCTGAAAAACCGGGCGTCCCCCTCGCGATGCGGCGCAGATCCACGTCCGGCGCCAGTTTGACGCCCTTGGAATGAAGCTTCAATATCGCCTCCCGGCCCTCGATGGTGGGCAGGTCAATGACGATCTGGCGGTCGAAGCGGCCGGGTCGCAGAAGCGCGGGGTCGAGCACATCCGGCCTGTTGGTGGCGGCGAGTATGATGATTCCTTCCTCGGTTTCGAATCCGTCCATGTGCACAAGCAGGGCGTTCAGCGTCTGCTCGCGTTCGTCGTGGCCTCCTCCGATGCCCGTGAAACGGCTCCTGCCGACCGCGTCTATTTCATCAATGAACACGATGCAGGGGGCGTTGCGCCGGGCCTGTTCGAACATGTCCCTCACGCGGGACGCTCCGACGCCGACGAACATTTCGACGAAATCCGATCCGCTTATGCTGAAGAAAGGCACGTCGGCCTCGCCGGCTATGGCCTTTGCGAGAAGCGTCTTGCCCGTGCCCGGCGGGCCCATCAGCAGAACTCCTTTGGGTATGCGGCCGCCCAGTTTCCTGAATTTCTTCGGGTCCTTGAGGAATTCGATTATCTCCTGGACTTCCTCCTTGGCCTCGTCAATTCCCGCGACGTCCGCGAACGTCACCTTGTTCCGGTCGCGAGTCAGCAGCCTTGCGCGGCTCTTTCCGAAGTTCATCGCTCCGGTGCCGGCCGCCTTTATCTGGCGAACGAAGAAGAAATACAGCAGGCCGAAAACAAGGGCCACCGGAAGCACGTTGGAGAAGAGTTGCCACAGGTATGGATTCTGATTGACGTATTCATATTCAACGTTGCCGGCCTCCAGCGAACTTTCAAGCTTGTCGCTTGCCCGCACATACGCCCTTATGCGCGCGGGCTTTTCATTCTCGTCTTTCGGCTCGACCCTGGCTCTCACATACTCGATCCCGGTCAACTCCCTGACTATTTCGCACCGTTTGATCCTTTTTTCGGAGATCAGGGCCTTCAATTCCGTGTAAGGGATCTCCCGTTCAGGATTCTGGCTCGCCCGGTAGAGCTGCAGCATGGCGATGAGTATGGCGGCAACCAGCAGCCAGGTGAATATGGCGCGGAAAGGAGGCGCGCCGGAATCCGCTTCCCCATGTTTCGGCGGCTTCGCTGTGTTTTTGTCGGTTCGATCGGCCATGGAAAATATCCCCGGCATCCTCATGACGGCGGGCGCAATGGGCATTACTACATCCGGAGCGGGGGGTCAAATCGTTTTGCGCGCGCCCCCGCCGGGCGTGACGAACATGACGTCGCAGGGCCTGCCCGCGCGGGACCGGTAAGACTCGGCCGCGGCGCGGCCGACCGCGGCTGCGTGTTCCGCCCTGACGAGCGCCACGACGCTTCCGCCGAAACCGCCGCCGCTGAGCCGGGCGCCCAGCACCTCGGGAATGGCGCGTGCGATTTCAACCAGATAGTCCAGCTCCGGGCATGAGTTTTCAAAATTGCGCCGGGAGCTTTCATGAGATTCGAACATCAGCCTGCCGAAATCCTCGAGCCGGCCTTTCAGGAGCGACTCTCGTCCCTCGAGTACCCGTCTATTTTCTCCGATGACGTGCGCCGCGCGTTTGGCCGCGACAGGATTCATTCTGTGCCTGTGAGCCTCGAACTCTTCCGGGGACACGTCGCGCAGGGCGCGGACCGGATGGTTCAGGACCGAACGGAAGAACGCGGCGGCGTCCTCGCAACTCTTGCGCCTTTCGTTGTAGGCCGACTCAGCGAGCGCATGCCTGACATGGGTGTTGAACAGCAGAAATCCGGCATCGCCGCCGAGAGGAACAGTCCCGACTTCGAGGGATCTGAAATCCGTCATGACCAGACATCCTTCCCTGCCTAAAAGGGACGATATCTGGTCCAGCAGTCCGCATCTGACTCCGGCGTATTCGTGCTCGGCGGCCTGCCCGATTCGGGCGACCTGCAGAGGCGGCGCGTCCAGGCCGAAGAGGGAGCAGAAGGCCAGCGCGGCGGAAATTTCCAGCGCAGCAGAGCTGGACAAGCCAGCCCCAACCGGCAAGTCTCCGAGAAACAACGCATCGAAACCGCCCAGAGGCCGGCGGCAATGCTCGCTGAGCTTGAAATAGACGCCCTTGACGTAGTTGATCCATTGCGGAGCCGGCTCCGGCGCGGCGGCATCGCCGTCAAACCCGGCCTCTTCCCCGAGGTTGCCTGCCACGACCCTGCATCGCCGACCTTCGCGCGGGGCGGCGAGAAAAACCGTGCCCCGCGTCAGCGCAGCGGACAGCACAAATCCTTCGTTGTAGTCCGTGTGATTGCCCAGCACCTCAACGCGGCCCGGAGCGAAAGCGCCTGCTGCCGGACCGCGGCCGAAACGTTCAGAGAACATCGCGGTCGCGCTGGACAGAATTTTCTGAGGCTGCTCTGAAGTCATGGGGGACGTTTCACGAGTCCGCTGAGGTGATTGCCGCGGTGAGTTCTTTCTTCTTCCGTTCCATCAGGTCCAATGTTCGGGCCTCGACGTTGAGTCGGACAAGAGGCTCGGTGTTCGATGCCCGGACGTTGAACCACCAGTCGGAGTATTCCACGCTGACCCCGTCGAGAGTCGTGATCCTGCCGTCAGAGTACTTTGCGCGCAGCTTTTCCAGAACGGACAGCGGATCCCCGACCCGGAAGTTTATCTCTCCACTCGCGGCGTAGCGGCGCAGAGGCCGCACAAGGGCGGAAAGCGGCTGTGACGACCGGCTTACGATGTTTGCCACGCAGAGCACAGCCATGGCTGAACTCTCGGTATAGAAATTGTCGCGGAAATAATAGTGGCCGGAAAGTTCTCCGGCAAAAATGCCCTTCAGGTCGCGCATCTGCTGTTTTATGAAGGCGTGGCCCACTCTGCTCATTGCCGGCGTGCCTCCGTTTTCGGCGATCACTTCCCTGACAGCCCAGCTGCTCCGAAGGTCATAGAGTATCACGCCCTTCTCCCGGGAGAGAAGATCCTGCGCCACCAGGCACGTGATGGCGTCCATGGGCACGACGTTGCCCTGTTCGTCAAGGAAGCCGGCGCGGTCCGCGTCGCCGTCGAAAGCGACGCCGAAATCATAGGCGCCGGAGCGGATCTTCTCCTGGAGGGAGCGGAGGGTTTCGGTTTTCAGTGGATTGGCCTCGTGATTGGGGAACGTTCCGTCGAGAGTGTCGAAAATGGCGTCCACATCCAGAATGCCGCGCAGCGCTCTCGCCTCGTATATTCCCATGGCATTGGCCATGTCGGCCGCGATGCGGAGCGGCCGTTTCAGGGACGCAAACCGGCGGACGTGGGCGGCGTATTGTTCGGAAATGTCCACCGTCGCCACCTTGCCGGGGGACGATGCGGGCGGATCGTATGCGCTCCTGTTGACGATGGACTCGATGTCCTTTATGCCAGTGTCGCCGCTGATGGGGATGGCCTCCCTGCGGGACAATTTCAAGCCGTTCCATTCGCCCGGATTGTGGGAGGCAGTGATCATTATTCCGGCGTCGCCGCCAAGTTTTCCGTTTGCAAAATAGGACATGGGCGTCGAACAAAGCCCCAGGTCAATCACATCGGCGCCCTGCTTCGTCAATCCTCGCGCGAGCGCCTGGAAAAGCGGCTCGGAATGCGGCCGCATGTCCCGTCCGACCACGACCTTCCGGCATTTGAGGAATGTGACGAATGCCCGCCCTATGTTGAACACGATATCGTCGGTGATGGTTTCGCCGTATATGCCCCTTATGTCGTAGGCTTTGAAAATACCAGCCATGCCGCCCTTTCCCCCTTTCGCCTGGCAAAGACGCGGACAGCGATTCGCCGCGTTTGTGTTGGTGAACTGCGCAATCCTAGAAGGAGTCCCCCGCCGATTCAACCCGGATTTTCAGTGATGTGCCGGCGACGCAGTCCGATATCTGTTGACCGTCCGGTGTCGGCCGGATATGTTTGCCCGCCTGCTGCTGACAGGAGTTGCGGAATGAACGGGAACAACAACGACAAGACGGCGCACAGGCGATGGATCGCCTACAGACCTGAGATAAGGATTCTGGATTGCACGATTCGCGACGGCGGGCTGATAAACGACCACAAGTTTGACGACGATTTCGTTTCGAGAATCTACAGGACGGGTGTTGAGGCCGGAATTGATTATGTCGAGATGGGTTACAAGGCTTCACGCAGAATTTACGCTCCGGACAGATTCGGAAAGTGGAAGTTCTGCCTTGAGGACGATTTGCGCCGCGTGATCGGCGAGAAAGATCCATCCGTCCGCGTCACGGTGATGGCGGATGCGGAACGGACGGACTACCGTGAGGACATACTGCCGCGTGAGAAGAGCGTGGTGGATTGCGTGAGAGTCGCGGCCTACATCCACCAGATCCCGACTGCGGTGGACATGATTCGCGACGCCCACGACAAGGGATACGAGACCATGTTTCAGCTCATGGCCGTATCCGCCATTCAGGAACACGACCTTCTCGAGGGGCTGGAGATCATAGCGGAAACGCCTGCGGACACGCTCTACCTGGTTGACAGTTTCGGGTCTCTGTATTCGGAGCAGGTTCGTCATCTTGTGGGCCTGTATCGCTCGGCCATGGATGGGACAGGCAAGGAGATCGGCTTTCACGGGCACAACAATCAGCAGCTTGCCTTCGCGAACACAATCGAGGCGATAATAGCCGGCGCGAACCGGTTTGACGCCACATATTTCGGGATAGGCAGGGGCGCGGGGAACTGTCCGATGGAACTGCTGGTCAGTTTCCTGCACAATCCCAAGTTCAAAATCCGTCCTGTGCTGAAGTGCTGCGAAGAGGTGTTCGCTCCTCTTTCGAAGAAAATGGATTGGGGCTACTCCATACCTTACGCGATAACTGCTCACTTCAACAGGCACCCGAGCGCGGCGATCAAACTTCGCGCGGGGGATAATCCAGACGCATACGTGGCTTTCTACGACCAGATGATTCAGGAGGAGTCCTGAGCTGACAAAATGGCGAGCGCGGGGCGGGCCTTATCATGAGACGAGGCAAGGCGATAATTTTCCTTGGAGACGGAATGGCCGACGAACCAGTTCCGGAAATCGGCGGCAAAACGCCCCTTCAGTACGCTCAGACTCCTGCGATGGACAGCATCGCACGGGAGGGCCGCTGCGGATCGCTTCTCACTCTTCCGCACGGCTTTCCGACCGGCAGCGAAGTCGCGAACATGTCGGTGCTTGGATGCGATCTGGCCTCTGAATACTGCGGCAGGGGGCCTCTTGAGGCGGCGGGGCGGGGCATACCGCTCAGGCCGGACGACAAGGCGTTCCGGTTGAATCTGGTGACCGTGAAGGACGGCTTTCTCAGGGATTATGCCGGCGGCCACATTGATCAGAAGGCTGCGGAGGAAATCGTGCAGGTTCTCAACGCGCGTTTCGGGTCGGATTCTGTGCGTTTCTATCCAGGCGTCAGCTACCGCACAATCCTGGTGCTGTCCGGCCCCGAATTTTCGCACATGGTCAGGACGGAGAAGCCTGACGACAACTACGGCGAGGAGATCGAAGACCATCTTCCGACGGCTCTGGCGCCGGAAGCCGAACATACCGCGGCATTTCTCCGCCGCCTGATGATCGAGGCGCCTGCGGTTCTGGATTCTGTTCCTGCGAATCAACGCCGGGCCGCCGATGGGAAACCCGTTGCGAACGGCGTGTGGCCGTGGAGCGGGGGGCGCGCCGGCGCGATCAGGACCCTGCGGGAGCGCTACGGAATAAAAGGCGCCGTGATCTCCGCTGTTGACGTGATATCCGGCCTGGGACGTTGCCTCGGAATGGACGTCATCGCGGTGCCCGGCGCCACCGGCTACCTGGACACCAACTACGAGGGCAAGGCCGACGCAGCCATCGAGGCGATAAGGGACCACGATCTGGTTTACCTGCACGTTGAGGCGATTGACGAGGTCTCGCACGAGAGGGATCTCTCGAACAAGATTCGTGCCATAGAGAACTTCGACAGGCGGATCGTTGCGCGCGTTCTGGAGGCTGTCGGCCGCGATGTGAATGTTGCGGTCCTTCCGGACCATCCCGTGCCGGTGGCTGTGGGCAAGCATACCAGAACTCCTGTTCCGGTTGCGGTGCGGATTGCCGGCGCGCAGCCTGACGCGGTGGCCGCTTTTGACGAGGTGTCGTGTCCGGCCGGCGCTCTCGGCGCGATGAAGAACGGAGATCTCATGAATCTGCTGTTCGGACCTGCCATGCCCCGAGCCGGCCTGGCTGACGGCTGAGTTTCCCGTTGTCCGTTTGAGGCAGGGCCACTATATTTGGGGGCCGTAATCTGGAGGGTGATATGCCACGCTTCAAATATGTAGCCATGGATGCCAAGGGCGCCGAAAGCGAAGGCGTCATAGACGCCGAGAGTCAAAGCCAGGCCGTTTCGATGATCAGAGCAAAGGGCCTTTTCCCGACCCGGCTTGTTGATTTGAGCGACGGGGCGGGAAAAAATCCCGTGGTTGCGGCCGTCAAGGGCAAGCAGGCGCAGGCGAAGGGCTCGCACATGGAAATCAAGATGCCGCGCCTTTTCAAGCGCAAGGTGAAGCCCAAGGAATTGATGATTTTCACCAGGCAATTCGCCACCCTGACCGAAGCCGGATTGCCGCTGCTGAGAGGCCTGAGAATACTTCTGAAGCAGGAGAAGCATCCTGCGTTGCGCGAGGCTCTCAGCGGAATGGGCGAGGCCGTCGAGGGCGGCAGCACGTTTTCGGAGGCGCTTGCCATGTATCCCCACATATTTGACAAGCTGTTCGTGAACATGGTCAGGGCGGGCGAGGCAGGCGGCGTGCTCGAGGTGGTGCTGAACAGGCTGGCCGAGTTCATGGAGAAGACCGAGCGGGTGAAGAACAAGATCAAGAGCGCCATGATTTATCCCATCGTGGTGCTGGTGGCCGCGGTGGGCATTGTGGCGTTTCTCATGACCACTGTTATACCCAAGTTCGAGGAGATATTCAGGGATCTTCTCGAAGGCAAGTCGCTGCCGCCGCTGACCCTTTTTGTGGTGACGTGCAGCCGCGTCGTGAAGGAACACGGACTTTTTGTTGTGGGGATAATAGCCGCCGTGGTTGTGCTGCTGAAGATGTGGCGGAAGACCGAGAAGGGGCGGTACGCGATGGACAAGTTCAAGCTCAGGGCGCCGATCTTCGGCCCGCTTTTCACAAAGACGGCGGTGGCTCGATTTACCCGCACGCTCGGCACCCTGCTTGGAGCGGGCGTTCCCATACTTCAGGCTCTGATGATAGTGAGAGACACGGCGGGCAACGATGTCATAGCCAGGGCGATTCAGCAGGTTCATGACAGCGTGAAGGAAGGAGACACCATGGCGCTGCCGCTGGAGGCCTCGGGCGTGTTTCCGACCATGGTGGTGAGCATGGTGGACGTGGGCGAGGAGACCGGCGCGCTGCCGGAGATGCTGATCAAGATAGCCGACAACTACGATGACGAGGTGGACACGGCGGTCGAGGGTCTCACCTCGGTCATAGAGCCTGTGATGATTATTTTCCTCGCCGTGGTTGTGGGCTTGATCGTGATCTCGATGTTCATGCCGCTCATTTCCATCATGAGCCAGTTGAGCCAGTGACGGCCTGCCGCCGGCGGCGACCCGGCTGGAAAGGAGGTGCGGGATGATGAGGCGGATGGGAGCTTCGGCGTTCACCCTGATTGAAATGCTGATGGTGGTGGCGGTGATCATTATTCTCTCGGGAATTCTGCTGAAGATAACATCTCTGGTCACGCGCAACACGGCAAGGGCCAAGGCACTTCACGATCTGAATCAGTTGAAGAATGCATTGGAGGAGTATTACATGATTTACGGGCAGTATCCCCCATGCAGCGGAATGGGGTACACGCACGAAGGACCGAAGACCAGGAACAATGCGTCATTCGGTTTCTTCCTGTCAACCCACAACAATCCGAGCGATCCGGACAATTTCTTCAGCGATACTGCCCTGGGCTACGGTTATGGCCTGGTCTCTTATCTGTGGCCGCGCGAGCGCGGAGGGTTCCAGCAGCACTGGTATCAGAGAGACACGCCCAATGATATTGCGAACAAGGCGCGCTGGACGAACTACCTGAAAGATGTCCAAATTGTAATGGGCGATGCGCCACGCAGCATTACTCTGGATCGTGTGATTGTTTACACAAATACATGCAGCACAGTCTGGGACCCGTGGCAGCGGGATTATCAGTATATCAGCCGGCCGCCATACAAGAGTTACAAGCTGTGGTCGAAAGGACCTGACGGGGTGGACGGGACCGAGGACGACATCATGGTTGACAGCGAGCATTTCTAGGGGACAGCGGCAATGATGTTGCGCTCAAAAAAGGATGGTTTGGCGCGGGGTTTCACAATAATTGAGATGCTGGTGGTCCTGGGCATGATAGCGATCCTGGCAAGCCTGGTGTTGACAGGAGTTCATGGCGTACGGCTCCAGGCCAAGAAAACCAAGGCCCGCCACGATGTGGAGCAGATAGCGACGGCGTGGGGTAACTATCTGCAGGAGTACCGAAGGTTTCCCAAGACGGTGACCGTGACGAAGATGGATTCCGCGGCCCTCAGCATACTTCGCGGAGAGACAGCCGGGCCGGACAATCCGCAGCGGCTTACATTCATGGAATTCAAGTCGGCCACCACGAACTACGCCGATCCTTGGGGTTCGCTGTACGAAGTGGCCCTTGATCAAGACCTTGACAACAAGGTAACGGTTCCGGGGCTGGCTTCTCCCCTGTATCGGAGCGTGGCAGTGTGGTCAAAGGGGCCTGACGGGGTTGCCGGGACGAAGGACGACATCAGAAGCTGGCAGAGGTGAACGACATGAAGCGGCTTTTCAGTACAGCGGGGAGAGGCTGGAGAGCATCCGGCTTCACTCTGATAGAGATGCTGATTGTGGTTGTTCTCATCGGAATTCTTGTGGGGATTCTGCTGCCGGCCCTTTACAAGTCAAAGTACCAGGCCAAGAAACGCCAGGCGATGGTGGCATCGCGCGCGCTCAGGACCGCCATACTTGATTACCGTCTTCAGAACAGAGTGTGGCCGGTTGATGATCCGGGAGGGGCCGAGCGCGATTATTCCGCTGACAACAACGTCATTATCGAGAAGCTGATCAACACCAAACCGCCTCTCGACACAAGCACATTTCGCAGGGATCCGATAACGGGCAGCGCTCTTGATCCATGGGGCGATCCGTACAACATAAGGCTCGACAAGGACTACGACGGCTTTTTCAAGGGTGACAAGAGCAAACCGATCCCGGACGGGGTGCAGGTCTGGTCCACAAGGCTTGGGATGGGCACGGGCGGATGAGAACGCGACGATCAGGGACAGAGTCGGGTTTTACGCTGCTCGAGCTGTTGACCGTGATGGGGATAATGCTGCTTCTGATGGGCATGTCTCTGGCCGCGTATTACGGGCTGACGCGAAGCGCCGCAATAGACGCTGCTGTCTCGAACATACAGAGCAGCATTGCTCTTGCCAGGCAGTACGCAATCACGCATAGAAACCGGACTCATGTGCTGTTCTGGCAGGACAGCACGAATGCGCATTTCTGCATCTGTATCGAGGAAGGCCAGCATGTCGGCTCGGACGGTTCAAGGATGCTGATCATCAACCCTCCGAGATGGGAGAATGGCGTTCTGGGCGGAAACAATGTGTACAATTTCACGAGCGGCAAGTACGGGGTTGTGGCGACGAACAGCACATGCGAGCTTGTGGGGTCCAATCCGGTTACGCGGGCGGTAATGACGTGGAACAGGGGAGACCGGTATGGCTGGGCGCTCGGCAGCCAGACGCATTTGCCCGAGGGCATCAGCTATCAAACCTTTCAGAATGTCACGTTCAACGCGGACGGAACCACGCCTGTTGGGGACTGCGTCATCGTGATCCAGGAGCCGTCTGACCTGGCCGCGCCAGTGAAGAAGAGGATAACCGTAAGGGGGCTGACCGGCAAGATAGTGGTGGAAGACGTTTGAGCCTGGACTCTTTCGTCGAGGAACGGCCTGGTTATGCCGACATGAATACAGGAAGCTATAAACGATCGGGTTTCAGCCTTGTCGAGGTGAACCTTGCGATACTTTTGGTTGCGCTCGGCATGATGGCGATTTTCGGCCTGTTTCCTTCCGGCTTGAAGCAGGCGGACACCGCGATGAGCGACACTCATGCCGCCATGTTTGCCGATTTTGTGCTCAACGGAGTCAGGGCGAACGCGGGCACGATAACGAACTGGAGCGATTGGGTGTCGCTTGCGACTTTTCGGTCCAGGATAGCGCCCTCAGGGCCGTCAGGGGATCCCCGGGTGATAAAGGACCAGGCGGGAACGCCGATAACTGCCCAGACCGCTCCGGCAGCGGCCGTTCAGGGGCCTGCCTCGTATTGCGGGCCGGTCAAGTATATTCTGGAAGTGGGAGAGGTTGACCCCAAGAGGCCGCAGTTGCGTTACGTGGCGCTGTGGGTCTGGAGCGGCGAGTATGTGGTGTCGCAGGTTTCGTTATTCAAGCCCATAGCTTTTCTCTACCGCACGGAGCTTTGTTTCAGGGGGGCGATGCCGTGACCCGCAGGAGCGGTTTCACGCTTCTTGAGATACTGGTGGCCATCGCGATTCTGGCCATCATCGTGATCATTGTGAGCCAGATTTTCGGGCAGAGCAGGGCGGCATGGGAATCCGGCCACCGCAAGACAGGGGCAAACATGGAAGCCAGGGCGTGTCTTGCCCTTATGTGCGACGAACTGAGCCGGGCCGTGGCCGACCCTGTGCTTACAACCGAGCCGCCGGGAAGGAAGCTCAACATGGCTCACAACAGCACCATAATCGGGTTCTGGACGCTGGGCGGAGGCGAGGTCAATCAGCGGCAGGTTCAGTACGTAATGTATCAGCTTCAGGGAGCGAAGATAAGGCGGCAGTGCGTGAGGCCATATGCCGATACGGCGCATCTATATCCGACGCTGAACGCCGGCGCTCCAGAGGCGGCGTTTGTTGACATGATAGACGACGTCGAGGATCTGCGCTTTTACATGTCGGACTCGGCGAGTCACACGACGAATCTTCCCGCATGGGTCGGTATCGAGATCAGGATGCGGAAGGGCTCGTCCTATTCCTCCATCAGGGTGTCATCGGACGGTCCGGACGGCGTGGCCGGGAACGCCGACGACGTAAAAAGCTGGGAGAATTGATGTGAGAATGAAGGGGCGGGGGGCGTTCACCCTCATCGAAATGCTCACGGTGCTGGTGATCATAGGAATCCTGCTCGGGCTTCTGACAGGGGTTTTCATGAAAGCCAAGGAGTCGGCCCGCCGGAGAAAATGCGAGGGAGAGGTGCGCGAGCTTGTGCGGGCGTGGCATGCGTATTACGGCGCTTTTGGAAGCCTGCCGCCGGGCGTCACAATGGACCCGACAATGGTGCAATTCCTGCAGGGAAACAACGCGTTGAAGATCAAGTTCATGGATTTTCCGCCGGAGGCGTCCACCTCCGGCTTTATGGATCCGTGGGGACATCCGTACAGGATTTCCCTGCAGGTGAAGCAGCTTACCAATACTTGGCAGTTTGCGACGCGGGTGTGTCTGCACAACAGGGACCGAAGCTCATATGAGTGACAAAGCTGACAGACGGCGGGGCGTGGCCATAGTGATAGTGCTTGGCCTCATGTCCCTCCTGATGGTGATGGCTGTCGCCTTCGCCATTTCCATGAGGGTGGAGAGGACCAGCGCGGGCAACTATGCCTATACGGTTTATGCCAGGCAGTTCATCTGGGCTGGCCTGGCCAGAGCCATGGCGTGTGTCAACGAAAGCATGACAACAAACGGCCGGGTCGCCATGGCGCCTGACTGGGGCGTGCTGGCATCCTCCGGAAGCGGCGACAGCGTGCCTCTGGCATGGGGCGAAGCGCTGGATTATATTCCGGACGGTTTGACCAACGCGGCAGTCTCGACAAACGCCTGCTGGGAGAATGTCGAGGACACCAACAACGTGATAGTGGGGCGCTGCGCATATCTGGTGGTGAACTGTTCGGGGCTGCTGGACGCAAACAAGGTCGGGGGAGCGCCGCGGGGGCTTGGAACGAACAGTTGGGAGATACAGTTGGACAGGCTCTCGGACGTGTCTTCTGTCCCGGCTTTCACAAATGACCGCAACTATCATGTCCGGTACGAAACTCTGAGAGAGCTGATTCATTTGAATCGCGGCCTTTCCGGATGCGAGAACTTCTGCACTTACGTCATGGCGCCCGAGCAGAAGTATCTGCGCGACGACGGGTCAGCCACTCTGCCCAAGGCGTGGATAGGCGGGACCGCCGGCGAGATTCTTTCCAACAGGGTCGCCATCATGACGGCTCTGGCTGACAGCGGCGTATCGGACGCGGGCGCACGGGGAACCGCCTTCACGAACATACTGGACTATGTGGACGCAGACTGCATTCCCTGTGCGCTGAATGTCGGGACGACAGAGAAGATTCCGATGATAAACGAAGCCGTGGTGGAGGGCATATGGTGGGCGGATGGAGGAGGCAACTACACAGTTGATTACGCCCTCTACATCGAATGGTTTTATCCCCTGGACACCCCGACAAGCGACAGGTTTCTGGTGGAAATGAACGCGAATTTCACTCCAGACCCCGGCAACACGTACAACCAGCTCGTGCCGGCAGCTCTTACCCATTCGGAAACAGTCCCCGCCGCGGGCGCTCTCTCCTACGGGTACGGGACGCTGTCCGTGGAGGGATCCGCGTCCGGAGGAGGGCTTGGAGTGGGAAGCAACATAAACGTCAAGTTCACGGCAAATGTCAAGGCGCAGGTCAAGTTCTCCGGCCAGGTTGTTGACAGCGTGCCGTGGCCGTATTCCGGGCAGGGGCTGACGCTCCGTTTCGATTTTGTCATACCAGCCGGCGGAGGGACTGTTCGCACGCAGGAATGGGCCGAGTGTGTGGATCCAAGATTCAATTGGGACGCGCAGAACAAGGGGAGTCCATTCCAGTGGGGATACAGCGAGTTGCTCAGAGGCATACCCGGCGTGCCGGCCGCCTCGAGCCTGGGCAAGGCCAATGAGTTGTTGAAATATCTGCTTGCCACGGATCCTGAGACGCACGGGTATGGAATCAATTTCGACGGTGATACTCCCGAGAGCGCCACGCGGCTTTTCGTGGCCAACAGGCCTATCAAGTCCGTGGGCGAACTTGGGTTCATAACCATCAGGCCCTGGCAGACGATACGGCTTTATGATCATAACTTCGCAAAACCCCAGGGTTCGGACCCGCCGTTTCACAGAGTCCTTGATTGCTTCACCTGTTTCCCCCCGAGTGTCACGTACCGGAGGGGCCTCGTAAACCTCAACAGCACTAATCGCGAGGTGCTGGCGGCCGTGTTTTATGGAATTCCGGCGAAGGAGTACGTTTCGCCGATTCCTCCTGCCGATAGAATTACGTGGGCCAATGCTCTTGCAATAGCTGATGCGGTAACGAACAACAGGCCATACATGAATGCTGCTTCGATAGGTCAGGTGACCAACTGGGCTGATTTTGTCTCCGGGGTGTCCGACATCGAGAGGGAGAGTCCCATCCGCAACGCGGCCGGTCTTCTGACCGCAAGGCACAATCTCTTCACTGTGCTTCTCGCGTCCGGCGCCGCTTCGCGAGGCATGGGTATAGAGGGCAGCAAGACATTCGGCGGATGGCTCAGCTATCAGAGGGCCGTGGCCGAGGTCTGGCGGGACCCTTATCCTACGATAACCACCGTCGGCGGGCGGAGGTACACGAACAACTACTGGTTCGTTAGGAGCATGAAGTTCCTGGACGACTGACATCAGTCTCTGAAATTATCCTGACAACTTCGCGTTCGAGCCATTGCCGGATTGGATAAACCGTTTCGGCGTGAACCTGTACGGTCTTTACGCCGACGGGAAAACATCGTGTAGTGATACACCCCGTATATGCCGCGCCTGGCCCAAGCGCAGGAGCCGGCCTGAAGTCATAAATTCCCGTGGCTGCGCCAGAGGATTGAAGGAACAGTTCTGGAGAAAATGCCTCGGCCGGTTCAGTTTGTGCCGGGTCTGAAGAAGAAGGCGTTCGCGTTGGTCTGGACCGACCACCACTGGGTGTAAACGCCGCTGGATTCTTCGTAGTATGACTCGGGTATGGCGTACCACTGGGATTCCATCAGATTTGTCGAATAGAATACCGTTGTCGGAATGCCGGATGTGCCTGTCATCGTGAAGACCATCCAATTGCTCAGCGGGGTTGTCCAGAAAGCCGTGATCTCAAGCGTGACCTGGATCGGCGGCGGGTTGTACTGCACCTCGGTGAGCGTTTGATCGGGGTTCTCCGCGCCGGGCGTATACCATGTGCCGAAACTCGAATTAAATGTCCAGGTAAAATTGGAGTAGGCTCCGCCTGTTCCGGCAAGATAAATCGGGCTCTTGCTGAACAGCGTCTTGACTACGTCAATGTGCTGGTATCCTCCATTTGTCATTGCGTAAGCGGCTGCGCTGGACCCGTAGCAGATCATGTGGTCGTAGGCTCCCATGCTGCGCACCAGTCTTATGGCGCCGTTCGCGGCCATGTTGGTGATAGTGGCGCTGAGAGGATTGGTGAAGACATAATTGACGTTTGCGACTCCAGGGTCCCCGAACACGATGAAACCGAACCCGTTTGTGGTCACGGCGGGCATGGTCAGATTTGTGATCACGCAGTAGTCGTATCGGGATGTTGCCGTGTTCACCAGTTCTATCCGCCAGTTCTGAATCTGAACTCCAGACGGCCCGCAGATTTCGACGTACTCCTTGTTGATTTCGTCGCTTCTGAGCGCGTAGTTGAACTCGTTTATCCAGACTGTCCCGGGCGGGCAGGAGAAGACGAAATAGTATGGAGTCCGATTCGTGTTCATTGCGACGTTCAGGTCAACCGGATAATACCACGGCGGATTCACGAAAGATGTGTAGTACTTGGGGCTCGTGCGATGGCTGAAGAGCCCTGCGTATGCGGCCCGGATCTGGTACTGGACCACAGAGTCTATCGGCTGCGCAGGAATCGGAGAGACTGTCCTGTAGCGCCGCGCAAGGCCGTTTGTCCCGACGTATATCATTGGCACGGCCGTGGCGCCGGACGCCCATGAAGCCCAGGGGTTGGTGCCGGTTCGGTAGAGCATCATGATATTGGTGACCACCGGCTGCAGGAAGAAATCGTAAAGCTCGACCGAGACATACACTGCATTGGTGTGCAGCGGAACGATGGGATCGGTGGCAAGGTTTCTCATCTTGAGGTCGGCACCGTACGGCGCCATTATCATTACATCGTCCAGGCACACCCGGCCTCCTGCGGAGAGATCGTTGCAGATCCTCACGTAGTAGTTGGACGTATCGTAGAACGCCTGGGAATAATAGACATAGGAAGTGGATGTGATGTTGCTGATTACGGCGATGGTCGTCCAGAGCGACGGCGGGTTTGTCTCGATGGGAGATGCCTTTATCAGAATGCGCGAAGCCGGATAGGGACTGCCCCAGTTGCGATACCAGAAACTGATCTCTCCGACTCCCTGGTTCAGGCGCGCCGACTGTATGTGTGGGTTGTCGTTGGTGTACGCAATGCCGCCGGCGCGGTTCGCCGTGGTGTTGTGGTTGAGGAACGCTCCCTTTACATTGCCCGGGACCTGGCGGAGCAGATTGCTCTGCGACGGCGTGATGAGGGCGTTTGCGGCCACCCATGTGAATTCGTCGCGCTGAGCGTAATCGCTGATCACGACGCCGTCCAGAAGGAGACCTGCATTGAGATTTGTCGTCGTGTGCAGTATGCGCACGAACCATGAGCCCTCCATGTTGAACGTGTAGGCCACGTAGTTGGAAGGCCCCGACCAGCCGCGCGAGCTGTTGGTCCATGAAAGGACCGTTGTCCACGGTCCGTTGGTGCTCGCAGAATACTGCAACTCCAGGGTCACAGGGGTTCCATCGCGGCTGCTGGTGTAGAATCCGACGCTGCCGATTCCGTTGCTGAGCGGCGGCGAAAGGAGATACTGCTCCGCGCCGGGGTAGGCGCGCGAGCGGAGCAGTTCCAGGCAGTTTGTGGCCATGGCCCCGTTGGTTGTGATCCATGCTTCCGTGGCGATCCAGCCGTTCGTGTCGGTAAGCGTGTAACCGTGCCAGGAAGTGAGGACAAAATCGTCCACGATGAGGCTTCCGTATCCGTCTGAATGCTTCATCCGGATGAACATGGGATCCGAACGTTCGATCGGGAAGTTGGTGACCTCCAGGTACCTGGTGTTGGTCAGGTTCGTATAGGTTCCCCATGTTGTCCACACGCTGTCGTTTGCCAGGTCGTCCTTGTTCGAGTAGGCGGCGGTCTGGATCTGGAAGCTCAGAGGCTGGCCCTGATAACCTTTCACAGCGTATTGGCTGTTGCTCACATACCAGCCGCCTTCGGGCGCTATCCAGCCAGGCGCAGAACCTGAGGCGAAATTCGTGTAGAGCGCGACTGACGGATCCGGCCTGATGATGACATCGTCAATTTCCAGGTAAGTATGGTTCGTGTCCGAAGTTGTGTCATTGACGAATCGCACGTAAACAGAGTTGGTGATGTTGGTGAAGTCAAGTGTATAGGCGTTCGGCGAAGTTGCCAGGATGTTCGTGGAGAATATTTCAGTCCATGTGGAGTTTGTCATCCCGCCGGCCGATGTTTCGATTCGAAGCAGGGTCTTGATTCCGGAGTACCGGCAGGCGCTGAACTGAATTCGGCTTATTCCGTGCAGAAGTCTTCCTGTGCGGATGTTGGGTTTCACCGGACGCGAGAGGATGTTTGTGCCGAGGCGCATGCGGCCGCTGGTCAGGTATCCGTAATAAGCGATCCAGTCATAGTTCGTCGTTATCGTTGAGTAGGTGTTGTCATTCGCCCATGACCAGCCGTCGAAATAGTCGAATTGAGCGGCCCCTGCGAACACCTGGCCAATTGCAAAACCTGCATCCTTGGATGCGAAACCGAACATCCCTGGCGCCCATGGAGAGTTTGTGCCCCAGTTGTAGAAATAATGATTGTAGAAAGTTCCATTAACATACACTCTCCAGTAGGTTCCAGGCACATCGGCAGGGTTACCGCCCCTCGCGTAGTTGCGGACATAGAATGTGAGAGTGCATGGCACGTCGCGGTTGGCTCCGACCCAAATATCGTTCGCGGTGAGAGCCCATTGTCCGGACCGCCTGAAATTGGAGTAAAGCCTGCGGTGATCAGGGCTGGTGGGATGCTGCTCAAGAGCATACCAGAAATAGTTCATAGAGTCGGCGTAACGGATGAGCATGGCGATCCACCAATCGCCGACTCGGGCGCTCGGCACGCCCCTGTTCGTGGGGATCTCGGTTGGGATGATATAGGCCTCATACACAGCGCTGTCCCAGTTTGTGGCGTCCGTGTAGAACGTGGGCGGTGAGTTTGTGTCAACGCACCTGTATTTGAAGCTGAAATCGCCTATGCCGTCTGTGATTATGTACTGACTGTTGCGCACCGATCCGCGCGCAGGCGGAGCCGCGTCGTAAAGCTGGCAGACCTTGTTAGGACCGCAGTCGTTGGTTATCAGGGCGTAGTTGATGGTCCACAAGGCGCTTCCCTCCGGAGAGTCGCCGTATGTGTACTCGTTGGTGACGGGCCACGACGTGAAGTCCTCCCACACGCTTGTGGCGCTGCTGCGGCTCATGGCGTCGAAATTCTGGATATTGTACCTGAGACCGCCGCTGTTCAGGCTTTCCTCGAAGTACACAGGCGAGGCGATCCAGTCGTCGAAATTCTGGAACACGCATCTCTGGACGGAATAGGAGAGCGTGTTTTCGTCGAAGCGGAACACGAGCTGTCCGATGTTCGTTCCCGGGAGAAGCACCGGCGGTCCGCCGGGCTGCATGGAGCTGGAGAAAGGCAGCTCGGAGTGGGATTGATAAGCGTCGCCCCATGTGTTGGTGCCGTCCCAGTAGTTAGTCAGATTGTAATAACCGAGCCCGGAAAAGCAGAAGCTCGGATCCTCCGCCGGCGCCGCGAAGTTCACAATTCCCTGCCAGGTGTTGTCCGCAAACAGAGTCATGGAAACATCCATGTTGGTTCCGAACACGGACACGAGCACGTTGCTGTGGCTGCTTCTGTAGGGTCTAACAGAATATGTGTGGTAGGTTGACGGCACGGCGTAGAACTGATTGGTGCCTCCGCCGCCCGGGGCGCCGGATGGAGAATAGGTCGGGCTCTGATTTTCGTCGTTGTCGTGGTGATAGCCCTGGAACCGGCTCTCTATGTAGAATTCGACCGTGGAGTAGGCCGGGAATGCGGGAATGGGCCAGGCAGTCCGGAACGAATCGGCGTTCTTCGTCATGGGTATCGGTCCCTGGAATGCGCCGCTCCCCGCGGTCCTGTAGTAAACCTGGGCCGTGATGTTCATGGCCGGGAAACGCCTGGACGCCGACGTTATCGTGCAGGATATGTCAACCGGCTCTGACGCGGACGGGTAGCCGGGATGTATCATAACGTCGCTGATCCCGACCCTGGCCGGAGGAGGAGTGATCAGGAATTCATCAAAGGCCATTTCCATGCCGGACACATAATCATCGGTCTTGCGCACTCGGATGTAAACATTGGTAAGCTCCTCATTGTTCACGAAATGCCGGTGGTTCGTGAAGGAAACTGATCCATGGGAATCGTCGGCTATGAGCACCCAATCCACCAGATTGGACGAATATTCCACCTGCAGGAAATTGTCGCCGGCCATGGTATTTGCGCACCAGAAGGAAATTTTCCCTATCCCGTTCGACACGAGCGGGGAACAGGCCAGGCTGTTGCTGTGTGTCGGATAATCTCCAAAACATGCGGAGTTCGTGCCCATAACGTTGAACGTCTTGGGAAAGGTTTCCTTCTTGCGGATCCGGGCGTCATCTATGAGCCAGCCGCTGTTGGTGTATGTTCCATAAGAAGGGGTCAGGGACCATAGATCGTAATTCTCGAACAGATACACGTCCATATTCGTGTAGGTTCTGGGCGTCCAATACCCGTCTGGCGGGAACATCGTCGAGACGCTTTCTCCGCTACGCATCCCGGTGAAACTGGCCTGTATGTAGTATTGCATCGGGCCGAACGGGCCGCTGGGTATCGGAGGATCTGTCTGGAACACGCCGCCCCCGATGTGCGACATCGGCGTGGACAGGTACTCTCCGTTCGTGCCGGCCCGATACCAGAGCACAGCGGTTATGTTTGTGGCCCTGTTGGTTGAAGTGATGGTTATTGACACTGACGGATTATCAAGAATCGCCGGCGCTGTCGGGACCATTGACACTCCGGAATAAAGAACTCTGGGCCCGGGTTCGGTGACGGCCAGTTCGTCAATGCACAGGGCGGCTCTGCCGGAGTTCGTTGCGCTGCTGATCCGGACATAGCGCCACACCGGCTCGGACAGCGTGTACGAGAAATGAAGATAATCCGGAGTCAGGATGTTCGTGAACGATGCCAGAGTTCTCCAGACTGTGCCGTTGGTTGACCCTTCGATAGTGAAACCGGTTGCGGGAAAACCGTTCGTTTCCCAATTCCGGCACCAGAGGTGGATTTCACCGACTCCGTTTGAAAGAACAGGGGATCTGACGAACGCCGAGGCTGCGTCAGGGTCCAGTATGCACGACCTGCCCCGTAACACCCGATCCTGGTCGGCCGGAGAATTGGTCGTTGTCCGGCCCGCGGATATGATCCAGCCCTCGGAGTTGGTGTAAACGCCGAAACCCGCGTCAGGGTCCGTCCATGAGTCGAAATTTACGAAGACTGTCCGCCTGTGCGCGCTGTATTCCCTGTTCGTCTCGTTGAAACGGAAAAGGAAGTATGGCCCGTCGTTGGTGCCGGACGCTTTGATATTGAGGGATGCGGAAAGATCGGCAATTCCGAACACAGGCATGAGCAGCGAGGCCTGGTCAGTATCGCCCCAATTGTTTGTCCCGCCCGGACCCGCGGCATAAAACCTGAACTCCGGGTTTATCAGCCTGTTGGTCGCAATAATGGCGAGCCATTCGCCGTTGTTCATCAGACTGAGGTCCTGACTCGCCACACTCGCGCCGGCCGTGACCGACACCCATGCGCAGGTGTAGGAAGACTGATACTGCGGCTGGTGAAAAACGAAATTCAGTGGATTGGTCGGGCCATCTGCCGGATGGTTGGTCGGAGACATGGCGTCCGGGCCGTAGTAGTAGGCCGTGAAATAATACTGGACCGGTGTTCCGGGATGGGTTTGCGCCGGAACGGGGCTCGAGGCCGTGAAATGGAGGGATGTGCCCTCTTCATTCATGAAGACCGACGAAAACGCTCCATTGGTGCCCACGCGATAGTACAGCCAGACTGTGACGTACTCGGCGCCGTTGTGAGGCACGATGTCCAGGG
>Ga0272448_1002932_pt1 | contig 20806 bp, 16 predicted proteins | sample YNPCB0191_FD_202220 | JGI IMG/M metagenome (GOLD analysis project Ga0272448, IMG submission 202220) | Hot spring sediment microbial communities from Yellowstone National Park, WY, United States - YNP-CB-019-1 | ecosystem: Environmental > Aquatic > Thermal springs > Hot (42-90C) > Sediment... | reverse complement strand
TGGAACGCGCAAGCCTGTCGCGCAGCGCACCGCAAGGCGAACGCGAGCCGCCGCTCGCGCGCCATACGGCGCTCGTCACCGGGGCTGCGGGCGCCATCGGCTCGGCCATCGCCGAGGAGTTGCTCGAAAACGGCTGCCACGTAGCCGTGAGCGACGTGGCCGCCGACCGCCTCTCCGCCGTGGTCGAGGAGCTGCGGGAAACGTACGGATCGCGCGTCACCGGTGTGGTCCTGGACGTGACCGACGAGGGGTCCGTGGCCGCCGGCTTTCGCGCCGCGGCCCGGACCTGGGGCGGCGTGGACCTGGTGGTCGTCAACGCCGGCATGGCGCTGGTCGCCCCGCTGAGCGAAATGGATCTGGCGGCGTTCCGGCGGCTGGAGCAGGTGAACGTCGAGGGCACGCTCCTGGTTCTGGCGGAAGCCGCGCGCCACTTCCGGCTTCAGGGCACCGGCGGGGACATCGTCGTGATATCGACCAAGAACGTTTTCTCCCCCGGGGCGCATTTCGGCGCCTACAGCGCCACCAAGAGCGCCGCGCACCAGCTCGGGCGCATCGCGAGCCTCGAGCTGGCGCCCATGGACGTACGGGTCAACATGGTCAGCCCGGACGCCGTCTTCGCCCACAAGGGCCGCAGGTCGGGGCTGTGGGCGGAAGTCGGCCCGAGCCGCATGGCGGCCCGGGGCCTGGACGCCGAAGGACTCGAGGAGTATTACCGGAACCGCAATCTCCTCAAGGCGCGCGTCACGGCGCAGCATGTCGCCAGGGCGGTGCTCTTTTTCGCCACGCGCCAAACGCCGACCACGGGCGCCACCATCCCGGTCGACGGCGGGCTGCCCGACGCCACGCCGAGGTAAGGCGCATTTCCATCGGGCCGGAGGCCGAATGTTTCAGCGCCGCAAGACAGGATCGGTGATCTGCCCTTCGTGCGGCAAGCTGGTCGGCGTGCGCGACCCCGCCTGCTGGAATTGCGGCCGGCGCAATCCGGGGATGTGGGGCTTCGCACCCGTGCTGCAGAGACTGGGCAACGACTTCGGTTTCGTGCCTCTGGTCATCGCGGGTTGCTCCGTTCTCTACGCGGCCACCCTGCTCGCCGACCCGCGCGGGGTGCGGGCCGGGGGCGCGCTCACCTTCATGGCCCCCAGCCTGCGCAGCCTCCTGCACTTCGGCGCCAGCGGCGCGCTTCCGGTCTTCGGCCTGGGGCGCTGGTGGACGGTCCTGAGCGCCGGCTGGCTGCACGGCGGGATCCTGCACCTGATGTTCAACATGCTCTGGGTGCGGCAGCTTGCGCCCGCCACGGCCGAGCTGTACGGCGGCGCGCGCATGATCATCATCTACACGATATCCTCCGTGTGCGGCTTCCTGCTGAGCAGCACCGCCTATCTCCTCTTCGGGAGGCTGCCGCTGCCGATGCTCCGCGGCGCAGGCTTCACGGTGGGCGCCTCGGCGGCGATCTTCGGGCTGCTCGGTGCGCTGGTCTATTACGGGCGCCGCACCGGCAGCAGCCGCATCGGCGGCCAGGCCAAGGCCTATGCCGTGATCCTGTTTGTCTTCGGGTTCGTCATGCCGGGCGTGGACAACTACGCCCACGCCGGAGGCTTCCTGGGCGGCTACGCCGCGGCGCGCCTGCTCGATCCGCTGCGTCCCGAGCGCATCGACCACGTGGCGGCGGCGCTCGCGTGCCTGGGTCTGACGGCCGCGGCCGTCGCGGCCTCTTTGCTGCAGGGCCTGCCCGCGTAGGCGCCGACCTCGGGCGCCGAAGATCGCGCCGCCGGTGACGACCGGCATGCGGCGCAATTTTGCCGTGGCTATGATAAACCGGTCGCACGGATCCCGGCCGACGGGCGGCAGTTCGGCCGCAGCCGCACAGATGTCCCATTCGAGCGCCTGAACGGCAAGGCCGTGATGATCGACAATCGCCTCAAACCGCCCGGCCGGCGGCACGGGCAGCCTCAGCTTTCAGAAACGGCACTTGACGGCGATCTCGAAGGCGCTCACGGGCGCAACGTAAACGACCGGAGCGGCCTCGATCCGATCCCGGCCGTCAGCCGCCCAGGCGGATCATTTCGATTTTCCTGCGGCTGTGCGTGGAGTACCCGCCGGCGGAATTCATGGCGGCCAAGCGCTCCTCGGAAAAGCGGTCCGATCTGGCCTGCCATACCGAGCGGATGGCTTCGAGAACGGCGGCGTCGTCGGCTCCTCCGCGCAGCAATCCCTTCAGGTCGTGCCCCCGGGGGGAGAAAAGGCAGGTGACCAGCTTGCCGTCCGCGGTCAGGCGCGCGCGGGTGCATCCGGAACAGAAGGGCTCGGTGACCGAGGCGATCACGCCCAGGCGGCCGCCGCCGTCGGCGAACTCGTAATCCACGGCGGGGGCGTCGCCGTGCATGCGCCCCAGCTCCCGCAGATCGAAGCGCGCGCGCACGCGCTCCAGGATTTCGCGCTTGGAGACCAGTCTCTCCGAGCGCCAGTCGTTGGCGTTGCCCGCGTCCATGAACTCGATGAAGCGCAGCCAGAAGCCGTGCCGGCGGCAAAACTCGACGAGGTCGAGGATTTCCATGTCGTTGATGCCGCGGATGACCACGGTATTGATCTTGACCGGGGAGAGGCCGAGCCGCCGGGCGAGGAAGAGAGCATCGAGCACGCGCGGGAGATCATCGCGCCGGGTGATGCTCCGGAAGCGCTCGGGGTCGAGGGTATCGACGCTGACGTTGATGCGCCGCAAGCCTGCGGCGGCGAGCGCCGGCAGGCTCTCGAGCAGCAGCGAGCCGTTGGTCGTCAGGGAAAGGTCCTCGAGGCCTTCGAGAGACGCAAGCTGCCGCACCAGCTCATCCAGGTTGCGGCGCAGAAGCGGCTCGCCGCCCGTGAGGCGGATCTCTCTGACCCCGAGCCGCACGAAAAGGCGGGCGAGCCGGGTGATTTCCTCGAAGGCCAGAAGCTCGTGCCGGTCGAGCCACTGATACTCGTCCCGGGGCATGCAGTAGGCGCAGCGATAGTTGCAGCGGTCGGTCACCGAGATACGCAGGTCGCGGATACGCCGTTTCAACGTGTCGGTCAGCATAACCACCGGGAAGCGGCGGGTAAATCCCCGGCCGCCCGGCGCAATGATAGCATGGCGCAGCCGGATGGTTCAGGGGATGCCGCCGGCGCGACCCGGGGCATCGGCGCGCACCCCGGTGCTTCGGTCCGTTGATCCCTTCACCCTCGATCCCTCAGTCCATGCGACCGCGCGGATCGGTGTCGCGTACGACAATGCACCTTTATGGATGCGCCTGCCGGGATGCTACAATAGCGCCCCCGGCGGGCCCGCAAAAGAAAAGCGGAAACCGATCGTTGCGCCGTCCCGATATGAGTAGCGGCCGGCGTCCGCCGACGGCGCGGCGGCCCGGGCCGTCGCTCGGAGGTACAGTATGACTCGACCGATTTTCACATATTCCGTAGCGCCCTCGCTCCCCAAGGAGCTGGCCTTCCTCCAGGAGGTCTCCTACAACTTTCTCTGGACCTGGGACTATGACCTGCTGGAGCTCTTCATCCGGCTCGATCCCGACCTGTGGGAGGAGACGCATCACAACCCGGTGCTGATGCTCGGGACCATCAAGCAGGAGACCCTGACGGCGGCCAGCCGCGACGATGCTTTCCTGGCGCAGCTCGAGCGCGCGGCCGAGCAGTTCCGCGAGTACATGGCGGCGCGCTCGACGTGGTTCCAGAAGGCGCACAACGGCACGGGCCAGCCGCTGGTCGCCTACTTCTCGGCGGAATACGGGCTGAGCGGCTGTCTGCCCATCTACTCGGGCGGGCTGGGCGTGCTGGCGGGAGACCACCTGCGTTCGGCCAGCGACCTGGGCATACCGCTGGTGGGCGTGGGACTGCTGTACCAGCAGGGGTATTTCCGGCAGTATCTGAACGCCGACGGCTGGCAGCAGGAGCGCTTCCCCGACAACGACTTCTACACTCTGCCGCTCCAGCTCGAACGGTCGGCGCGCGGGGAGCCGCTGACGGTGGCCGTCGAGTACCCGGGGCGTTTGGTGCATGCCCAGATCTGGCGCGCGCAGGTAGGGCGTATCCCGTTGTACCTGCTCGACGCCAACATCGAGAAGAACAGCCCCGAGGACCAGGACATCACCGACCAGCTGTACGGCGGCGACCGCGAGATGCGCATCAAGCAGGAGATCATGCTGGGCATCGGCGGCTATCGGGCGCTGCTGGCTCTGGGCATCCGCCCCACGGTGTTCCACATGAACGAGGGCCACTCCGCCTTTCTCGCACTCGAGCGCTGCCGGCACCTGATGGAAGACAACGGCCTGTCGTTCGCCGAGGCGCGCGAGGCCGCCATGTCGGGAACCCTGTTCACGACCCACACGCCGGTGATCGCGGGCAACGACTACTTCGCGCCCGCGCTGATGGAAAAATACTTCGGCGAATTCTATCGCCGGCTCGGCCTGACGCAGAAGCAGTTCCTGGGCTACGGGCGGCAGAACCCGGAAAACGCCCAGGAGGAGTTCTGCATGACCATACTCGCCCTGCGCATGGCGGCGCACAGCAACGGGGTGAGCCAGCTGCACGGCCGGGTTTCGCGCCGCATGTGGCGCAACGTCTGGCCCGGCATCCCGGAAGACGAAACGCCCATCGGCTCGATCACCAACGGCGTGCACGCGCCCACCTGGGTGAGCCGGGACATCGCCGGGCTGCTCACGCGCTATCTGGGGCCGCGCTGGCGCGAGGATCCCGGCGACTATGCGCTCTGGAGCCGCATCCACAACATTCCCGACGAGGAACTGTGGCGCACGCACGAGCGGCGGCGCGAGCGCCTGGTCGCCTATGCGCGCCAGCGGCTGCGCGCCCAGCTGGCGGCGCGCGGTCTGCCGCCCGCCGAGGTCGCCGAAGCCGACGAGATCCTCAATCCCGAGGCCCTCACGATCGGCTTCGCGCGCCGCTTCGCCGCCTACAAGCGCGCCACCCTGCTGCTGCGCAACAAGGAGCGCCTCCTCGGGATCCTCAACCAGAAGGACCGGCCGGTCCAGATCATCTTCGCCGGCAAGGCGCACCCGCAGGACAACATCGGCAAGGAGCTCATCCGCGAGATCGCCCATTTCGAGCGCCTGCCCGCGGTGCGCCGGCGCATGGTGTTCCTCGAGGACTACGACATGGTGATCGCCCGCTACATGGTGCAGGGCGTCGACGTCTGGCTGAACACGCCGCGGCGCCCCCTGGAGGCGAGCGGGACCAGCGGCATGAAGGCGGCGGTCAACGGCGCCATCAACCTGAGCATTCTGGACGGCTGGTGGGATGAAGCCTACAACTCCGCCACGGGATGGGCCATCGGCCGGGGCGAGGAATACGGCAACGACGAGTACCAGGACGAGGTGGAATCGAACGCGCTCTACGACCTGCTGGAGAAGGAAGTGGTGCCCCTCTTTTTCAACCGCGGAGCCGACGGCCTGCCGCGCGGCTGGATCCAGAAGATGAAGAACTCCATGCGCGCCCTCGGCCCGCAGTTCAACTCGAAGCGCATGCTGCGCGAGTATACGGAAGAATTCTACCTGCCCTCGCAGCAGCGCTACGAGTCGCTCGCGGCCGAAGGGTTCCGGCGCGCCAAAGTGCTGGCGGCATGGAAGGCGCATGTGCGCGAGTGCTGGCCGGGGATCCGCATCCTGGACGTTCGCGGGGACGCGCGCGACGACTTCAAGGTCGGCGAGTCCCTCACCGTGCGCGCCACGGTCGATCTCAACCGCCTGACGCCCGAGGATGTCTCGGTCGAACTGTACCACGGCCCCATTGACGCCCGCGGCGAGATCCGGGACCCCAAGATCGTCCCGATGAGCGTCGGCCGGGGGCCGGAAGGCACGCTGTACGAGTTCAGCGGGAGCATCCAGGCGCACACCAGCGGGCGTCACGGCTACACGGTGCGTGTGCTGCCGCGCAACAGCGACCTGGACAATCCCAAGAAGATGGGCCTGATCGTCTGGAAATAGGGCGCGCTGCGGCGACGGCAACCGCCGGGCGGGAGACACCGCCGGCTCGTACGCAGCGTACCGCATGGCCGATGGTGAGAGTCAGCTGCGTTATCTACGATCTCGACGGCCTTCTCCTGGACACCGAGCCGTTCTACACGCGGGCGTCCGAGGTCATCGCACGGCGTTTCGGCAGGGATTTCGACTGGGCCTTGAAGGCGCGCATGATGGGCCGCGACGCATCCGAGGCGGCCCGAACCTTCGTCGAGGCCCTCGAGCTGCCCCTGACCCCGGAAGCTTATCTCGAGGAGCGGCGCGCCCTGCTGGAGGCCTGGTTCCCCGGCGCGCGACCCATGCCCGGGGCGCGGCGCCTGACGCGCCATCTTCACCGGCACGGCATCCCGCAGGCCGTGGCCACAAGCTCCGAAAGGCGGCTCTTCGAGCTCAAGATCCGGCGCCACCGGGAGTGGTTCCGCCTGTTCGCGTGCTGCGTCACCGGCGACGAGCCGGAAGTCGGGCATGCCAAGCCGGCGCCCGACATCTTCCTCGTGGCCGCGCGCCGGCTGGGCGCCGAGCCCGAGCGCTGCCTGGTGTTCGAAGATTCTCCGGCCGGCGTGCAGGCGGCACTGGCCGCCGGCATGTACGTGGTCGCGGTGCCGGATCCCCGCGTGGAGCGCACCGCGCTGCGCGGCGCCCACCAGGTACTGGCCGGCCTCGGGGAGTTCGATCCGGCGGCATGGGGGCTTCCTCCCTACCGCCGCACGGCACGCGCGGCCGCCGGCAGGAAAACCGAGGAGTGAGCACCGCATGAAGAGCTATCGCAAGGTTCTCGAGTTTCACCTGAAATCCCGGATGGGATTCGTCAACATCACCGGGCAGGTGCAGGCCGCGGTCCGCGAAAGCGGGGTGCGCGAGGGCCTGTGCCTGGTCAACGCCATGCACATCACCGCCAGCGTGTTCATCAACGACGACGAACCCGGCCTGCTCGAGGATTACGCGCGCTGGCTCGAGCAGCTCGCGCCCTACGATCCCAGCCCCGCGCGCTACCACCACAACCGCACCGGCGAGGACAACGGCGACGCGCACCACAAGCGCCAGGTCATGGGCCGAGAGGTGGTCGTCGCCATTACGGGCGGCGCGCTCGACTTCGGCCCGTGGGAACAGATCTTCTACGGCGAATTCGACGGCCGGCGCACGAAGCGCGTGCTCGTCAAGATCATCGGCGAGTGATCCGCGGGCATGCGGACCGCGCGGCCGCATGCCGATCCGTCGCGGTCAGTATGCCCATTGCGGGCGAGGCAAGCAGTGCCGTGACAAAACTCCACGCCTGGACCACGTTCCCGGGCTTGCGCATCACCCTGGAATGGGTCGTGATGCAACGGAATTCATCGATGATGCCCCCTGTCAGGTACTACGCGGCGGACTGACGGCACCGGCGGTTCAGTTTATCCCGGCACCGTCGGTGGTGAGGGGAATCCTCGTCGGAGGCATAGACGAGCACGTCGGTGTCGACGACAGACATCAGCCCCCTCCATCGCCCGGCAGAGCGCCTCGCGGTCCGCGACGTCCACCAGTGCTTCTCCGCTCCTGAAAGTGGGCAGCGGCGGCTGCTTGCCGCGGCCCTTGCCCACCTGAAACAGCAGGCGCAGGGCCGTTTGCACGAGTTCCGACGCGGTCGGCCGCCTTCTTGGTCAGGGCCTGGAAGACGATGTGCTCCAGCTCGGGGGCCACCGCGGGACGGAGCCTGGTAAGCGACTCGGGTTCCTTATGGAGGATCGTATGGATAACCGTCTGGTCGTGGTCGCCCCGGAATGGGAGCCTGCCGGAGAGAAGCTCGTAGAGAACAACACCAAGCGACCAGATGTCCGTCCGGTGGTCCACTCTCTCCCCCCGCGCCTGCTCCGGCGACATGTAGGCCACCGTGCCCACTGTCGTCCGGCTGCGCGTGAGCGACGACCCGCCCTGCAGCTTCGCCAGCCCGAAGTCCATCACCTTGGCCCGCCCCTTGGCCGTGACCATGATGTTCGCGCTCTTGACGTCCCGGTGGATGATGCCCTTGCCGTGCGCCTCCGCCAGGCCGGCCGCGACCTGGCTGACGATATCCACGACCTCCCCCGGCTCGAGCGGACCCTTGCGGACCCGGTGCCGCAGCGTCTCCCCCTCCACGTACTCCATGGCGATGTAGGACCGGCCCTCGCTCTCCCCGACCTCGTAGATCGTGCAGATGTTCGAATGCGAAAGCGCCGCGGCCGCCTGCGCCTCGACCAGGAACCGTGCCTTCACCTCGGGCGTGTCCGTCAACTCGGGCGGCAGGAACTTCAGGGCCACGAAGCGCTTCAACCTGAGATCCTCGGCCTTGTAGACGATCCCCATGCCGCCCCGGCCGACCTCCTCGACGATCTTGTATTTGCCTGCGACGAGCGCCCCCGGCTCGAGGACACTGACGGGGGGTTCCGGCGTCGCGGCGATGGGGGCCGTCACCTGATCGGCCTCGGTTCCCAGGGGCGCCGCGCAGTTGCTGCAGAACCTCGATGCGTCGCTGTTCTCAGTGTGGCACTTGGGGCATTTCATCGTGTTGCCCCGTCTCCGGATGGTTCCCGTATATCGCCGTCAGAGAAGCCGGTCAATTCCCTAAGGAGCTAAGGGACCCCTACGAATCTCAAATAAGTCTCTCGATTGACGACCTCGAATTCGGCCTCGGGGTAGGCCTCTCGGAATCTCTTCGGCTCCCTGCCTTTTCCCGTCCACTTGAATTCAAAGGCGAAAAGCCTGCCCTCCCGCTCTTCGATGAGATCGATTTCTTGGCCTTCCCAGGTCCTCCAGAAGAAGAAATTGACGGGGACCGCCCGGTAGGCCTGCCGCTTTATCCGCTCCAGCAGCAAGAAGTTCTCCCAAAGCCCCCCGGCGTCATTGCGAAGATCCAGGGGATTGAAATTCGCGATCAGGGCGTTCCTGATCCCATTGTCGAGGAAATAGTACTTCGCCTTCTTGGTCATCTCATTGCGCAGATTCCGGCTGAAACCCCGGAGGGTGAGAATGACGAAGCTCTTTTCGAGGAGGTCGAGATATCGGGCCACGGTCTTGTAGTCCAGCCCGATCTTCTGGGCCAGCTCGCTGAGCGAGACCTCGCAACCGATCTGAAAAGCCAGGAGCCGCAATAGGTCCATGACGATCTTCGAGCTCTTGATCCGGTCGAGGGCCAGGATGTCCTTGAGAAGATAGGAAGAGGTGATCTCCGTGAGGATCCTCGCCTTCTCCTTCTTGTCGGAGGACGCCGCGACCTCGGGATATCCCCCGAAGATGAGGAACTCTTCGAGCCGCTCGCGGAGCTCGAACGGTGTGAACATCCCGGCAAGCTCGACCTGGGCGACGGGGTAGAGCGTCAGAGTTATCTTCCTCCCGGTCAGCGGCTCACCGACCTGCCCGGCCAGGTCGAACGAGGACGACCCCGTGGCGATTACCCGGATCCCCGGAACCTGGTCGACGAGGATCTTCAAGGCCTGACCGACGTTCCGGATCTTCTGGGCTTCATCGATAGCCAGAAGATCGTATCCCGACGCGTACTCCCTGATCTTGGCGAAATCGGGATATTCGAGGATCTCCTGGATCCGGACGTCCTCCCCGGAATCGAGGCGGTACTTGAAGGGGGCGGAAGCCAGATAGTCCTTGAGCAGAGTCGTTTTCCCCACCTGCCAGGGACCGTAGAGGACAAGAACCTTGTTCGGCTTGAGAAAGGAACCCAAATCGGCGTAATAGCGAGGGATTTTCATGATAACAATCTAAAGCAATCCTAATAATATGTCAATTAGTAGCATCGCGGCTCCTCATAATCATTAAATAGCAAGACTGTGACATGATGTTATCCCGGCTATCGGTTCTACTCCCTATTTCGGAAGCGGGAGGTTCATTTTCTGACAAATGGCGATGAACCTGGGGTCCTCGAACAAGGCATCAATATAGCGCGCCGGCGTGGTGATACAGGTCATGAGCAGGTCGTGCATCTCGAATCCCTTCTCCACCCAATCCATGGCTTTATCGGGTTCGTCCGCCATAAGATACCTGAAGGCCATATCCCAAAAGCCGATGGGCTGGCTTTCAGCGTATTTCTCCAGCCGCTCCAAGATCTTTTCATAAGCCGCGACGATCCCGGATTCCCTGTAGGTCCTCTCGATGTCCCGGTAAGCCTCTTCTTCGAGAGGGAAGGGAAGGACATGCCGGACCGCCAGGATGACTTTGTCGTACTGCTTCAGCCTGTAGGCGGCGATCTCGATCATCTGATTGAGGTTGAAATTGTCCGGATCGGCGGCCAGGGCTTCTTCCAAGAGGGGCAAGCCGGCCTCATATTCCCCGGCCTGAATCAGCGTCCCGATATGGATGACCTTGGTCATAGGGTTCAGCGGGTCGAGGCTCAGCGCCAGCCCATTCTGGGCTAAAGCCTCCTCTTTCCTGTGCTGGATCAGCAAGATCTGCGCGTAGAGCCCCCTGGAAAGGGCGTCGTTGGGGTTGATGGCCAGGGTCCTCAAGAACTCCCTTTCGCTCTTCTCCCAGTCCCAATCCACGAGATGCGCGATTATGGCGCTGAGATAATGAGCCTCGGCGAGGTCCGGGTCCAGGGCCAGCGCCTTGTTCAGGTTCTCGATGATCCGGGGACCGGCGACGGACGGCTGTTCGAACGCGTTTTGTTGGATCCACAGCCAGGCTTCCGCCAGACCCGCGTAGAGTGGCGCCCAGCCGGGGTTCTTCGCGATGGCGCCGGTCAGGGATTCCAGGGCTTTGGTCATCACTTCCCTTCGACCGTCATAGCGGCAGGAACTTCAGGGCCACGAAGCGCTTCAACCTGAGGTCCTCGGCCTTGTAGACGATCCCCATGCCGCCCCGGCCGACCTCCTCGACGATCTTGTATTTGCCGGCGATGAGCGCCCCCGGCTCGAGGACACTGACGGGGGGCTCCGGCGTCGCGGCGATGGAGGCCGTCTCCTGATCGGCCTCGGCTCCGAGCGGCGTCCCGCAGTTGCTGCATACGCCGCGCCGGGCGATCGCGAGAGCGGGCAAGAACGACAGCCGTCCGCGCGCAAGCAGGAAGAATTGCGGGAGATGAAGCCGGGAACATAGAGGGTCTGCCCGGCTCCTGGAGCGTTGCATTCGGCCGTCCGGAGGCGTAAGCTCGGCGCAACACGGAAATCGGAACTCGTCACCCGGAATGGGAACACTTATGATCGGCCAGAGACTGGAACATTTCCGCATCATTGAGAAGATCGGCGCCGGGGGCATGGGCGTTGTCTACCGGGCCCACGACGAGCAGCTGGACCGCGACGTCGCCATCAAGGTCCTGCCTGCCGAGAGCTTCCGCGACCCCGCGTCCCGCGCGCGTCTGCTGCGGGAAGCCCGCATCGCCTCCAAGCTGAACCATCCTCACATCTGCACGATCCACGAGGTGGGAGAATCGGAGGGACAGGCCTTCATCGCCATGGAATTGGTGGAGGGCCGATCCCTGAGCGCCATCCTCGAGGGCGGGGCGTTGCCCGTGGACCGGGTGTTGCGTTACGGAGTTCAGTTGGCGGATGCTCTGGCGCACGCGCACGAGCGCGGCGTGGTGCACCGCGACCTCAAGAGTGCCAATGTGGTCGTCACACCCGAGGGCAGGGCAAAAGTGCTCGACTTCGGACTGGCGGGCCGGCTGAGCCGCGAGGACTTGACGGATGCCACAACCCGAACTCAGGAGTCCACGACCCTGTCGGGCAAGATCGTGGGCACGCTCGCCTACATGGCGCCGGAGCAGCTGCGCGGGCAGCCCGCCGACGAGCGCAGCGACATCTGGTCTCTGGGCGTGGTGCTCTACGAGATGGCTTCAGGGACGCGGCCCTTCAAGGGGCAGACCGGCTTCGAGCTGACTTCGGCGATTCTCAGCCAGGCGCCGCCCCCGCTGCCGCCCGGCCCCGGAGGCCCTCCGAAGGCTCCGGTGCAGGCGCTGATCGATCGCTGCCTGCAGAAGAACCCCGACCGGCGCTACCAGCGGGCGGGCGACGTACGAGCTGCGCTGGAAGCCATCGAGTCAGGCACGGCTCCCGCGGCCTGGCCGGCTGTGAAGTATGCGCTGTCGCGCCGCCGCCGGCTGGCACTGGCTGCGGGTCTTGCGCTCGTTCTCGCGATCGTGGCGGCACTCGACGTCGGTGGCCTGCGCCGGCGCCTGCTCGGCGGAGGCGCGGCGCGCGGGCCTCGTTCTCTGGCCGTCTTGCCGGTGGCGAATCTATCCGGCGATCCCGAGCAGGAGTATTTCACCGACGGCATGACCGACGCATTGATCACGGATATCTCGAAGATCGGCGCTCTGAAGGTCATTTCCCGCACGTCGGTGATGCCATACAAGGGCGCGAAGAAACCCCTGCCGGAAATCGCACGCGAACTGAAGGTGGACACGGTGCTCGAAGCTTCGGCGGTGAGAGAGGCCGGACGCGTGCGCGTCACGGCGCAGCTGATCGAGGCGGCGACCGACCGCCACCTTTGGGCCGAGGGCTACGAGCGCGACATGAGCAGCATCCTGGCGCTCCAGAGAGAGGTCGCCCGGGCCGTCGCCCGGGCGATCCGGGTCAAACTGAGGCCGGAGGAAGAAAAGCGCCTCGTCGGGGCCCGCGCCGTCAATCCCGCGACCTACGAAGCCTACTTGAGGGGCATGTTTCACCTCAACAAGGAGACGCCGGCCGATGTCCAAAAGGGCATCGCCTACCTCCACGCCGCCGTGGAAAAGGACCCGGCGGATCCGTTGGCGTACGCGGGCCTTGCGCTGGGCTACATCGCGATCGCCCACGGCGCGGATCCTACCGAGGATGCCATGCAAAGAGCCAAAGCGGCCGCAGGTACTGCCCTGAAACTGGATGACATGCTGCCCGAGGCCCTCCTCGCCTCCGGATTCGTGAAAGGCTACTACGAGTGGCAATGGGAAGAAGCGGAGCGGGAAATCCGCCGGGCACTGGACGTCAATCCCAGCTCGGCCGAAGGGTATTTTCATCTCTCGTGGTTCCATGCCCTGTTCGGCCGCATGGATGAAGCCATAGAGGAGCACATACGCGCCCAGGAACTCGATCCGTTCAATCCCTCGAACACGGCCTGGCTGGCGGAACTGTACAGGTGGGAAAGAAGATATGACGAGGCGGCCGCCGAGGCGCTCAAGTCCATCAAGATGGCCCCCGGCTTCCCCGTGGGCCACTTGGTCCTGGGGCTTGTTCAGCAGGACAGGGGGATGCATGACGAAGCCATCGCATCCCTCCAGAAGGCAGCCGAGGCCGACCCCGAATGGCGATGGGCGCTCGGGCCCACCTATGTGGCGGCCGGCCGGAAGGATGAGGCGAGGAAGCTCCTGGCCGAGCTGCAGCAACGCAAGGTCATTCCGTGGAACGCCTTCTGGCTGCTCGCGATCCACGCGGCCCTGGGGGAGAACGACGAGGCATTCCGCTGGCTCAATTACGAGCACCCGCACGCCTGGTTCCCCTGGGTGCGCGTGTTGCGGTTTGAGGGGATGGACTCCCTGCGCAAGGACCCGCGTTTTCCGGATCAGTTGCGCCGCATGCGTCTTCCGCCGCTTCAGGCAGACAAAAAGGCGAAGGTCTCGCCGGTCTGAAGTATCGAGACCGGACTGAAAAGCCCGCACATCGCCGACCGGAACTGCAGACCTCCGGCCATAGACCGAAGCTGATCGCGTTCCTGCGGAATCCTCGCCGCACCATCCCGAAAGCGGCGGACACCGCGCTCGATCCACGGCTGCCGCTCGATGGATCGGATATCCGGCCCGTGCTCGGTACGGGCGGGCGTTTACCCGGGGACACGCAGCACCAGGGCGGTCTTCACGCTCCCGGGACGCCTCGAGCGCCGACAGCGCGCGCACCTGAAGCCTTCGCCGAGATCGCACGGCACGCACCGGTCTGTAACACTCCCCGTGCAGGGAGGGCATACGAACCTTGCATTGTGCTTGACGGAACAAACCGCTGCGTTATACTTTTCTGCAGAAATGTAATACGGAAAGGCCCCCGATGGAACACGTGACCGTTTCGACAAAAGGATGGGTCGTCATCCCGGCGCGCCATCGCGCCAAGTATGGGCTGGCTCCGGGGTCGCGGCTTCGGGTTATCGACTACGGCGGCGTACTCGCCCTGGTTCCGGTGTCCGGCGATCCGATTCGCAAGGCCCGTGGGATGCTGAAGAGCGGCACTTCTCTTACTCGGGCGTTGCTCGCCGAACATCGAAGGGAACGCGCGCGTGGTGTCCGAACCTAAGAGTTACGTGCTGGATTCATACGCGTTGCTCGCATATCTGCAGGACGAACCCGGAGCGGCAAGAGTCCAGAGGTTGCTGAACCTCGCCAAGAAGCGACGGGCGGCCCTCTGGATTTCAGTTGTGAATCTTGCCGAAGCCCTGTACATCACCGAACGCGAAAGGTGTCTTCCGAAGGTTCAGCAGGCCATCGCCGTCATCGATGAGCTGCCGCTCAACGTCGTCGAGGTCGATCGCGCGCTCGCTTTTTCCGCAGCCCATGTCAAGGCCCGGCACGCATTGGCCTTTGCCGATGCCTTCGCCGTTGCACTGGCAAAGGAAAAGAAGGCGTTCGTTGTCACAGGGGATCCCGAGTTCAAGACGGTTGCGAAAGAAATCCCCATTGAGTGGCTTGCATGAGGCACGAGGTCGGGCGCTCGTTTTTTTCACTCCCGTGGAATGAACGCCCACGGGGGATCCGTCGGCGGATCGGGAGACGGGATTACTGCGGATGAACCGCCGCCGTCGATCGTGTCGGGCCTGCAGGTGCCGGCCGGTCGGTGCGGCGTCGCCTCCCCGGCGCCCGGGCTAGCCCGCCGGGTGCGCTTCCAGCCAGCGCACGGCGCGCAGCGCCGCCATGCAGCCGAAGCCGGCGGCCGTCACCGCCTGGCGGTACTCGCCGTCGTGCACGTCGCCCGCCGCGAAGACGCCGTCGACGCTGGTCTCCACGTGCCGGCGCGTCACGATATAGCCCCGGGCGTCCAACTCGAGGACACCCCTGAGGAACTCCGTGCTCGGCTCATGGCCGATGGCCATGAAAACCCCGTCGATGCGCATCTCGCTCTCCTGCCCGTCGAGCACGTTCTTGACGCGCACGCCTTCGAGGACTTCCTTGCCGATGTAGCCGGTGAGCACGGTGTTCCAGAGAAATTCAATCTTGGGATGGCTGCGCGCGCGCTCCTCCATGATCCTGCTGGCGCGCAGCCGGTCGCGGCGGTGCACCACGATCACCCGGGAAGCGTGGTGCGCCAAGGTGAGTGCTTCCTCCATGGCGGTGTCGCCTCCGCCCACCACCATCACCTCCCGGCCGCGGAAGAAAAAGCCGTCGCAGGTGGCGCAGGCGGAGAGCCCGCGATTGCGGTAACGGTCCTCGTCGGGTAGGCCGAGCCATTTCGCATTGGCGCCGGTCGCCACGATCACGCTGCGGGCCTCGTGCCAGCCGCCCGCGGTGCGCACGCGGAACGGCCCCCCGGGCGGGAAGTCGGCCTCCTCGGCGTCCTCCTCGAGGATCTCGGTGCCGAAGCGCTCCGCCTGCCGGCGCATGCGCTCCATGAGTTCGGGCCCGGAGATCCCCTCGGGGAAGCCGGGGAAGTTTTCCACCTCCGTGGTGAACATCAACTGGCCCCCGGGCATGCGCAGGGCCCTGGGCTCGGAAGCCAGGACGAGGGGCGACAGGCCCGCCCGCGCCGCATAGATGGCGGCCGTGCAGCCTGCCGGCCCCGATCCGATGACGATCAGATCCCGCATGATGCTTCGACTCGAAGCTAGGTCCAGACGCTCAGGTAGACGCCGAGGCCCATTTCGCGGATCTGGGACTCGTGCATCTCGAGGCCGTCCACGTGCGCTTCTTCGTCCTTCAATATTTTCTTGAGCAGCTCCGCCGTCCCCTGATCCCCCTTCTTGGCCGAGTTTTCGATCAGCTTGTTGTACATGGCTACCGCTGCATACTCGAGCTTGAGGTCGTTCTTGATGATATCAGGTACGGTCTGGCCCACGTTGAGTTTCTGGTACTTGCTCATGTTGGGCGACCCGTCCAGGAACAGGATGCGCTCGATGAGCAGCTCGGCGTGCTTCATCTCGTCGATCGCTTCCTTCTTGATGAAGTCGGCCAGTTTCTTGTACCCCCAGTTTTCGCACATTTCGGAATGGAGAAAGTACTGGTTGATGGCCGTGAGCTCCTCGCTCAATGCCTCGTTCAACCCGTCGATCACTTCCGCGTTCCCTTTCATGATCCCTCCTTGGAAAACCGCAATGATTGTCGCATGAGCACGCACTCGCGCACGGGCTCGGCGGGCGCGTTGCGGTGCCGGCGGCTCCGCGCGCGCCTCATTGCCCGCCGAGTTCGAGCCGCACGCGCCGGGTCTGCCGGCCCCCGAACTTCGACTCGACCTGGATCTCGACCCAGCCGCCCGGGCCCGACACTCGGGCCAGGCAGCGGAAGCGCCGGGAACCCCTGGCGCGCAGCCGGAACTCGCTCGCCTTGCCCCCGACAACTGTAACCGCGGCGTCCTGCGGATTCAAGGGGTCGACGCGCGCGCTGCCCGGGGGAATCTCCAGGATGCGGACGTTGTCGGAGGAAGTCACCGTGATGCGGTCCTGGACGGCCCTGCCGAGCTGGTCGGCCCTGTCCGAAGACGTCGGGTAGGCGCGATCGTTCGCCACCGTCACGTCGACCCACACGAGATCCCGGCCGGCGGGGCGTACCTCCACTTTGCTGATCTCCACTTTGGGGAACTGCGACGCGCAGTAAAGCACGAACAGGGCGTTGCGCAACGCTTCGGTCTCCATGTAACGCGCGGGCGGCGTGCGCTCGATATGCTTGCGCGCCGTGCCGCCGATCCAGATGTCGCCCAGATCGGGATGCCGGAACTTGTGCGGGGTGATCCAGCCCTCGCCGGTAAGGTCGACATCGATCCACTTCATGAACTCCTCGTCGTCCACCCGGTCGTCATTGTTCGCGTCGGCCTCCGAGACGGGCCGGCCCCAGAGCTCGATCAGGTAGCTGTAGGCTCCGAGCATGTAGTAATCGGAAGCCTGGTGCTGCCCCGACAGGCCGCTGATCGTGGGGGTGTAGTCCTTGAGGATGCGCGCGCCCTGGGTGACGATCTCCGTCTGCACGTCCATGTCGTGCTGGTACTCCGGCGGCGGGACGCGCGGGAAAAGCTGGGCGTACTTGTCGGTCTTGCGCATCTCCTCCAGACGCGCGGCGACGCGCGCTTCCTGCTCGCGCCTCTGCTCGGCGGTCATGGTGCGCGTGCGCGCGTCGGGCGGCGCGGCGAACATGATCAGCCGGCCGGTGTTGTGATAGTGGAAGCCGGCGAAGATGTTGGGGTGCCGGCGCTGGAACTCGTAGGCGTTGCGGGTTTCCGGTTCCGACAGGGGATAGGGCCAGCCCGCCTGCAGGTTCCAGCCGTAGGCGAAATTGCGGTTGGGGTCGGGGCCGCCGATGTCGTCCTCGTTGATGCGCCCGTCGCCGTCGTTGTCGTAGCCCTCGAGGCCGAGGCGGCGGAAGCGCAATCCCTCCTCGTTCCTGTCGGCGACACGCACGAAGCGGCGCTTGTCGGGCGAAAGCTTGAAGTCTCCCTGCGGGTCCTCGGCATACATCACCGAAATCTCGCCGTCGCCGTCGACGTCCTCGTTCTGGTCCTCGTCGTAGAGGCCGTCGCCGTCGTTGTCCTCCGGGCGGTAGGGCTCGCGCGGATCGTTGGCGGTGTTGGGAAAGCCGGCGTAGGAGTCGTTGGCGTCGACGTTCAGGCCGGGCAGGATATAGAACGTGCGGGTATCCACGAGCTCGTGGACATAGGGGTCGTATTCGTAGCGCGTCAGCAGGTACCAGGCAAGGTAGAGCGAGCAGGTGATGCCGTTGATCTCGTTGCCGTGGATCGCGCCGTCGACCCACATGGCCGTTTTCGATTCGGGGGAACCGGTGGCCTTGTTGGTGATGGTGAGCAGGTACTGGTCGCGACCCATCCGGCTCTTGCCGATGCTCGCAATGTCCGCGAGTTGCGGATATTGCTTCTGCAGGTCCTGCATCAGCCTGGTCCATTCCTCGTAGCGGTAGTACCTCTTCCAGCTGATGGGAAAGTCGAGTTCACCGTGATAGCCGCCCGGGCTCAACTGGAGCTTCTTCTGCGCGGGCACCGGCCGCAAATGCCCTGCGGCCGCGAGGGCGCCCAGGATCAGGGCTGCCGTCAGGATCCGTTTCATTGTCCGGTTCATCGCAGGCTCCTCCGTCAGTCGACCTTGAATTCTTTGATCTGGGTTCCGCCCTTCTGGGAGGTGACCACCACCTTGAGGGGAGTATCGCCCTCGACGGCCACCAGCCACGTCACTTCGCGCCGGCTGCCGCTTCCCTTGACGTACTCGCTTTCGGCCGGCGGCCGCTGCGGCGGCGGGCCGCCGGGCATCGCCGGGCCGAAGCGCGGCGCCGCGGGAGCCTCCGCAGCCGACGGCGTCTCGCTTTCCGGGCGGTATCCGGGGATTTCCATGGTGCCCTCCAGAACTCCGAGATGCATCCATGGGGAGCCCTGGATGTAACGGATCTTGTCGCGTTCCCCGAGCAGCCACACGGCGTCCTGGCGGTTGCCCGCCAGCTGGGCGCCGCGCGCGACGTGCGTGGCCAGCGGGCCCGTGTTCTCGATGACCGCCGTGACCTGCACCAGCTTGTATCGTCCCGCCCCTTTGCCCGGCCGGATGCGGAAGGTATCGCCGGCCTGCTCGATGCTTGTTGCGCCCGGGCCGTCGCCGCTGTAAAGGACCGACGCCTTGACGTCGGCGATGCGCAGGCGCGGCAGGAGCTTCGCCTTGTAGAGCTCAAACTGCCAGTGCAGCTCGCATACGCCGCGCAAGGTGTCGCCTGGGATGGCGTTGCTCGGGCTGTATCGGGAAATCCACCCGCCGATCTCGCCCTCGCCCAGTTCCGGATGCTTGAACTTCTGCCAGGGGACGAAGCGTTTGCCCCCGGATTTCTCCTGATGATCGATATAGGCGCTCTCCCACAGGGCGCGGTCGTCCTCGCCCGCGAATCCGGGCAGGCCCCGGGTGTCCTTGCGCCAGTTCCACAGCTCGGTGCTCATGGCCCAGGCGCCGAACTGCGCGTAGGCCCAATCGATGAATATGCCGTAGCCGTAAGGCTGCTTCTGCTCGTCGTTATAGGGATGGCGCCAGCCGCGCGGCGCTGCCGGCGCGGCACGCGCGGGCGCGCGCCCCGGCGCGCCGGCGCCCGCCGGCCCGGGACGCGCCGCTTCCCCGGGTTTCTGTTCCCTCCAGGCCTCGGGTATTTCCTCGCCCAGCAGCTCCAGGTACTTTCTGCCCATGACCCGGTCGTAGACCGCCAGGTCCTTGCGATCCATGCGCGAGTCGGGCCAGCGGGCAAAGGGACGATAGGTGAAACCGCCCGAGGTATGGTAGGACTGCGCCATGAGGATATTGGTGTGGTTGGTGAAGAACTCGAGCACGGCATGCGCTTCGGGCGAAGAGGAGGGATAGAAGCCGCTGCCGCCCTGGCTTTCGTCGTCCCTGAACCAGCCTTCGGGGAAGTTGCGGTTGACGTCGATGCCGCGCTCGGAATCCTCGCCGCGCCGGCCGTCGCCGTCGTTGTCCTTGTCCTCGACGATCACCGAATAGCGCTGCCGGGTGGTGCTCTCCCCGCTTGCCAGGCGGATCATCACCCTCGGGTCGCGCTCGTACAGAACGTAAGCGCCCTGGGGATCGGGATAGCGGAACTGTGTGATCAGCCCGTCGCCGTTCAGGTCGTCGGGGCCGTCTTCGTTGACGCGGCCGTCGTGGTCGTCGTCCTCCATCATGGAATTCTGCCGCTGGGATATCCCCGCCTCGACGCTGTTGTAGACGCCGTCCGGGTTGACCACGGGACAGATGTAGAAGGTGCTGTCGTCGACGAGCGTGGTGATCTCGGCGTCCGTGCCGTAGCCGCTCACGAGCTTGTCGATGATGTAGAGGCACACTTCGGTGCCTGTGAACTCGTTGCCGTGGGTGCCGCCGTCGATCCATATCCCGGGCTTCCCCTGGTAGGGTTTCATCGGGGGCACGTTGTTCACGTTCTCGCTGCGCGGGTGGCGCAGAGGCACGTGCCGGTCGATGGTCGTGCCCGTGCGCATGTTGGAGATCACCAGGACGAAGATCGGGCGGTCCTTGTTGCTGCGGCCGATCTCGACCAGTTCCGTGATGGCGGGATAGGCGGCGGCGACTTTCTTGAGATAGTCGACCGTGCCCGTGTAGCCGTGGAAGTCGTCGAAGCTGATCTCGACTTTCCGGGCGGCATAGGGCGCCGCGGCCAGAAAGAACAGCAGGCAGAAGGCTGCGAGCGCGCGCTCGGCAATGCGTGATGCTGGCCTCATGGAACAATCCCTCCGGTACGATGACAGCGCCCCCTAGTGCGATAGGACCGCGGCCGACTCCACAATATTTTTTGCCCCGGCGGTCGCCGGCCGCCCTTGGAGCGGCGCCCGCGGTCCTCTATACTTTGTCGGGGCCGCGGGGACTCCGGCATCGGCCGGCGCGCGCCCCGCAAGAACATGCTGATCCGCAAATCTCCCGATATTCGTTATTCCGAAATCACGCCCCGGGAGGTCTACCTGAACCGCCGCCGCTTCCTGCTCCAGGCGGGGGCGGCAACGGCCGGCTGGCTCGCAGCCGGCGCGGCAGGATCCGCCGGCGCGCCGGCGGACCAGAAGCTGGCATACGACAAGAGCGACCTGAGCACGCGCGGCGAGGCGCTTACGCCGCGGCAGACGATCCCCGCGCACGCGAACTTCTTCGAGTTCGGCTCGGGCAAGGGCGACCCGGCGCGCTACGCCGGCAGCCTTCGCACCCGGCCC
>Ga0272448_1002931_pt1 | contig 20808 bp, 2 predicted proteins | sample YNPCB0191_FD_202220 | JGI IMG/M metagenome (GOLD analysis project Ga0272448, IMG submission 202220) | Hot spring sediment microbial communities from Yellowstone National Park, WY, United States - YNP-CB-019-1 | ecosystem: Environmental > Aquatic > Thermal springs > Hot (42-90C) > Sediment... | reverse complement strand
ATTTACAAGAAGGGTGCAATAGTTATTGACGACCTTGCAGTTTTTGAAGGAGAGCAGGATGAGGGAACCATAGAGAAGGTCATAAAGGATGAGAGCAAGAAAAGGGAGAAGGAGCCTGTAAAGAAGGCGGTAGAAGAACCTGTGAAGGAAGAGAAAACAGAATCAATTCCTGTGGAGAAACCAAAGAAGAAGGCATTACCAGGAAAAATTATAGAGGACTGGAGAGAACTTTATGTATCCGGTGGAGGATACTGGCAAAAGAGAATAGGGATTGATTTAGCAAATGATTCAGAAGAAGATCTTAAGGGCGAGCCTGTAGAAATAAAAATAGGAAAAGGAAAGGGAGAGATAGATCTTGTGGGTGCTGATGCAAAAGAATTAAGGGTATGTGATCACAGGGGAAGGGAATTTCTGTTTGAGGTAAGGGATGTAAAGGGCACATCCCTCAGGGAAGGGAAAATTCCTGAAGGGGCAAAACTTATTTTTCCCGCAGAGGTAGAAGCCGGGGAATCAGTCCGCTATTACGTGTATTTTGACAATCCGTCAGCCTGGTCCGTCCCTGATTATTTTGAAATAGTGAGGGAAATCTCTAACTCAGGTTTCGAAGAGGACAGCTGGTGGGAATGGGCAGGCGCCAGGAGGGTAACTGACAAATATTATTCCGGAAATGCGAGCGTAAGGTTAGAAGCGGATGGGAACAATTGTGATGGACCCTGGACCCCTTTCATTTCCGTTCAGAAGGATACTTCTATTTTTACAGTTTCTTTTTATTACGATGCTGAAATCAGTGATGGAACATTCTGGGTGAGTATCTTTCACTATGACAAAAATGAAAATCCCATTCCCAGGGCTTCTGGAGCACCAGAAGGCCACTCAGATATATTTTCTACCAGAGACTCTTCCGGTGGCTGGAAAAAATATTCTATAACTGTTGGACAGAGAGGTTCAAAAGCAAAATTCATACTTCCAAAAGGAACAGCAAAAATGAGGATAAGGGCCTGCTTCTGGGATGCTGATGGTTCCTGCACAGGGAGGGTATGGCTGGATGATTTTATGATCGAGGGACTGGAGAAAAGCTATTCTGCAGTGCGGGTTAATATCAATCCTGTAGAAGAGATAAAATTTAAAAAACAGGAATCAAAGTGGTTGACAGGTTCTGCAATAAACAGGGAATACAGAGTTCCTGTAGAAATCAGGAATTACACAAAACAGGAGTTGAAAAATGTACTTGTAAATATAGACCTGGAAAGGTTTAAGGTGCGGATGAGGGATAGGCTGGACGAATCAAAGATATTGATTGCAGACGCTGCGGCAAGGGTGATGCCGTATTTCAGGTTCGGCAATAACATAGTTTTCAGTGCCAGTGTCCCTCCCCAGAGTCTTGGTACTTACTACATTTATTTAAACCCGCCGTCACAGATAAAAGCCCTGTCAGCAGGTTATGCAGAACTTGTAAACAGTTCTTCAAATCTTGTGAAAAATCCTGATTTTGAAGATGGAAAGGTTCTTCCTTCGGAATGGAGGTCAGAGGTGGAAGTTGGAAAGGAAGGGGAAAAGGTAATATATGCAAAAGATGCGAATGTATCATATGAGTGGTTTGAGCCTGGAATTACAGGCAGGCGATGTGTTAAGATGGATGTTTCTCCGAAGGCATCAACCGGCTGGAGGGGCTGGAGACAGGAAGTGCCTGTAAAGCCAAATACCACATATTTCTACTGTGGATATGTAAAGACAGAGAACATTACCGGTGGAGAAGTTCATCTGCACCTGCATTTTCACGATAAGGATGGAAAGCTATGTGGAGATAAATTCTTTGCCACCCCTGCTGGTTTAAAAGGCACAAATGACTGGACCCTGCTTCATGCTACAGTACAGACTCCTCCTGAAGCAGCTTCAGTAGAATTGCACCTGACCATGGATGCAAAGGGCACCCTTTATCATGACGGTATAATATTCTGCGAAACAGTAAAAGCAACCCTGAAAGATATTGAATACAGGAGTCCTGCAGAAGAAGAGTTTGCTGTCTGGAGCGTAAATCCAGTTGTCAAGGTATTCAGGGATGACCCGCCTCAGGATTTACCAGAAGAACTGCAGATTTATGCAGCGCGCAATGAAAAAGAGCCCCTGCAATTAGTTCTGCGAAGCACGAAGGAATTGAATAATGTCAGGGTAAGAGTAGAGGGTTTGACAGGTAAAACAGGAGAAAAATTAGAAAATATAAAAGTTGAGAAGGTGGGATATGTTCCTGTAGATTGCAATTCAAATTACTTTTCTTCCAGCCTTCCATCCTGGCTGAGAAAAATTCCTGCTGGAGCTCCTGGTTCGGATGGATGGGAAGGTTTCTGGCCAGATCCACTTCTGCCCTGCAATTCATTTGTGCTACCTGCAAATGTCGCTCAACCAGTATGGATTACGGTGGATGTTCCCGGGGGAGCAAAGCCAGGGGATTACACAGGAAAAATACTTATAGAATCCGATGGTTCAGTTCTTAAAACTGTCCCGTTCAAGGTGACGGTCTGGAACTTTGAACTTCCCCGGGAATCGCACCTGACAGCACTCTTTGATTTGAGACACGGACCCGGCTGGAATTTCCTGAATACGGAGACCAGGCGCGTCTGGTATAAATTTTATGCAGAGCATAGAATCTGTGCTGATGCAGTGGAACCCGCACCTGTTATCAAATATGAAAAGGGACAGGTTAAACTTGACACAACAGAATTTGATAAAATGGCAGAATATTATTTTGACGAATTGAAGATTAATAAGGCGTACCTGCCCGGTATTTTTTATTCTTTTGGCTGGGGTTTTGAACCCAGAAGCTTCCAGGGGTTTTCGTATCCGTCAGAAGGATATAAAGAGGCATACCAGAAATGCCTGAAGGCAATATGGCAGCACATAAAGGAAAAAGGATGGGATAAAAAATTCGTTCTTTACATTTCTGATGAGCCCAATGCCTGGGATTCACAGGTTGGCAAGAGGATAATTCAACAGATGAAGACCCTCTGCGACATTATACATGAAGCAGTGCCTGAAATAAAGATATATTCCAGTACCTGGCGCCACGTTCCTGAATGGAATGGATATCTGAATATCTGGGGAATTGGTGCTTATGGATGTTTTCCTGTTGAGGAGATGGAGCGCAGGTTAAAGGATGGTGATATCCTGTGGTTTACAACTGATGGACAGATGTGTTTGAACACTCCCTACTGCGCAATTGAAAGATTGTATCCCTATTATTGCTTTAAATATGGAGTATCAGGGTATGAATTCTGGGGAGGTTCCTGGTGGACATATGACCCATTTAAATTTGGATGGCATACATATCTTCCCCATGTTTTCAAGCCCGGGGATACTCCTGTAGGTGTTCGTTATCCAAATGGAGACGGATTTTTAACCTATCCTGGATGGCTTGTCGGAGAGAAGGGGCCCTTGAGTTCTGTGCGCCTTGAGCAGGTAAGGGAAGGAATGGAAGATTACGAATATATGTATATCCTGAAAGAGCGCATTGACATAGCAAAAAAGAAAGGGAAGGATACAACTTCTGCAGAAGCAGCGCTCAAAAAAGCAAAGGACATAGTCTATATTCCCAATGCAGGCGGAACCTATTCAGCGAAAATCCTGCCCGACCCGGACATAGTATTTAATATAAGGAAAGAAATCGCCAGTCAGATTTTGAAATTAGGTGAGTAGCGGTGCGATTCATCGCATATTATTTGCAGGGGGTGCCATTCAGGGTACCATCAGGACAGGAGGGAAGAATGGAAAAGTTGCTCAGCAGGGGGATTCTCATTTTGCTATTGCTGGCTGCAGTTTTATATGCGGCAGGTGCAGGATTTTGTGCGGAAGAGAAAGTGGTTATAAAAAAGGTGAAGGATGCAATAAAAATTGATGGAAAACTGGATGAATGGAAGGACTATCCACAGATTGCTCTGAATCAACCCGAGCAGTGCACTAATGCTGATAAGGACCAGAAGGATTTTTCTTCAGTTTGCTATGTTGCCTGGGACAGAGAGAACCTTTATTTCGCAGCAGATGTAAAAGATGATTTTATTTCCTGCGAGGACCTTACAACAGCAGACTTCCAGCATTGCGATTACTACAGATTTTATATTGATGCAGGGAACAACCGGGAAGAAGGAAGCACAAATATGGATGGGGATGACTATGAATTCGTGTTTACGCCCACAGGTCCTGATGGAAAACCGATGAAGAGAGAAGTTTCAAAGGCATTTGGCGGAGAAGGACATGAGCTGGATATGGATAAAATAAAAATAGCTTCAAATGTGGTGAAGAATAAAGGCTGGACCCTTGAAGTTGCCATTCCCTGGAGTCTGATTGGAATTTCTCCAAAGGAAGGCACAGGGTTCGGAATAAAGTTTATAACAGGAGATACTGACGAAGAAAGGCAGAGGGAAGACGAATACATCTGGGGAGACAGGTCAGGAAATTACTGGTCAGACCCGACGAGGTTTGGCAGTGCCATACTTTCACAGTAAATTGGTTAATTCAATATTCAAGGTAGTCAAAAAATACACTTGACTTTATAAAAGAAGGGAGCGGTGATGAAAAAACTACCAAATATCATACTCATCTTTATCCTGCTTTTCACAGGGCTGAAGCATTGCCCTGCGCTTTCCGCTGAGAAGGGGCTGGTGGCACACTGGGGATTTGAAGAGGGGAAGGGAGAGATAAGCGAGGATTTGTCAGGAAACAGGCACGATGCAGTAATCAAAGGAGCAACCTGGGAGAAGGGAGGGATAGGTTTCTGCCTCTCATTTGATGGAGCGGATAACATTGTTGAAGTAAAGCATGCAAAAGACTTAAGTATGAAAGATGCCCTGACAATAATGTTCTGGATAAAGGCAAGCGGTTCTAATAACTGCTGGCAGAATATAATAAGGAAATGGAGTGCAGATAACCGTAACTACGGCATATACCTGAATATAAGTAGCGGACAACTCTGCTGGACAGCTTCCTACACAGAATCTTCCAGCCCCTTTAATGATGCCGCATCCAGTTTTTTGGCATGGGATGACTCCTGGCACCATATAGCAGTGGTATTTGACGGCTCTGAGCAGAGGATAACCTTTTATGTGGATGGCTCAGAACAGGGAAGCGCAGATGCAGGCTTTCAGGAATTAAAGACAAACGATGCTCCACTTGCAATTGGAGACCACTTTCCAGGATTGATAGATGAGGTTAAGATTTATAACCGCTGCCTTTCTTCTGATGAAATAGAAAAATACTATTCAGATGCATCTAAGAAACTTGGAGAAGCACCAAAAAAGAAACCAGAAAAGAAGAAAGAAAAGAAGAAGGCAAAGAAAGAGCCCGGTCCGAAAGGACTTGTTGGATACTATGGCTTCGAGCCAGATGAACCTGAAGACTGGGTTCCTGGTGCTGCAGCAATTATTACACAGGATAAGAAAGAGGTGATTTCAGGAAAGGCTTCCCTGAAAGGAAACAGCATGGAATCCAGCAATGACTGGAATGAATTCCTGCACACTGATGTATCAAAGCTTCCACTTGAAGGCGGTTCCACCTATACTGTATATTTTAAATTCAGGGTGCTTGAAAAGGAAGAAGGTTCTAAGTTCTATTTCCTTGCACGCTCTACAATTGGAGGTGCACCCGGCCCTGCGGACAAGGGCTGGATAGATATAAATGAAGAGCCGGGTGAAGAAGGAACAAGACTTATAACCTTCACTCTTGATGACTATCCTGACTATTACCTGATTATAGGAATTTACAAGAAGGGTGCAATAGTTATTGACGACCTTGCAGTTTTTGAAGGAGAGCAGGATGAGGGAACCATAGAGAAGGTCATAAAGGATGAGAGCAAGAAAAGGGAGAAGGAGCCTGTAAAGAAGGAACAGGGGAAAGAACAAAAAAAGGCAAAGGAAGAGCCGAAGAAAAAGGAAGAGGAGATGAGGATACTTGCAAACTATGGTTTTGAAGCAAATGAGCCGGATAAGAATTGGGATATAAGGCAGCCCTGGGGGAGTATAACAACAGACAAGAACGAGATAATTTCAGGAAAAGCATCTCTAAAAGGAGACAGCAGGGGAGATAACACGGACTGGCATGAGTTCTTTCACTCGGTCCCTGACGAATTGCCGCTTGAAGGGGGAAAGGAATATAATATTTCGTTCAATTACAAAATTTTAGATAAGTCAGAAGAGGCATATTTTTATTTTCTTGCCCGCTCTCCAGCTGCAGGAGTGGGGCCCGCGGACAAAGGCTGGACCACCTGGAAAGACGGAGCGGGAAGTATGGGAAATAAAACCATAACAATAAAACTGGACAACTATAATGATTATCACTTAATTGTTGGAATTTACAGGGAAGGAGCTATGGCAATAGACGATTTTAAGGTCTGGACAGGCGCAGAACAGACCGTAAAGCAGGTTCAGAAGAAATTTCCCGTTGAAGATTTCCTTCTTCTTGCCAGGACCAATAAGAAATACAATATTTATTCCCCTGGAGAAGAATTGGAACTGAATGTTTCTTTTATGACATCTGAAGATATTCTGAACTTCCAGGATATACAGGCATTCCAGGAGGAGCACCAGGCAAATGGAGATTCATGGGTAAGGTATGAGAAGGACCCTGAGGGAGAAGGTAAAGTGGCAAAGGTGAGTTATCTGATTAAAGAAAGGGTACAGGACTGGATAGACTGGTTCTGGAACCCAACCACTCCTCTTGACTGGTCAAACTATGGGAAGTTGAACTTAGAGGTTTATCCGGTTCAGGACTCTGATTATCTTGTAATAAAACTTGTGGACCAGAAAGGAATTGTGTATGAGTCGTCCCTGGGGAGACTGAACGCAAACCAGTGGCAGCAGATTTCGGTTCCTTTAAGAAAGGAACGCTCAAATATTTTACAAATAAATTTTTATATTCCCTGCTATTCAGGCGTTCCTCTGAACCAGGAGGTTTCTTTTTATCTGAAGAATATGCACCTTGCTGAGCCTGTGGAAGGTGTTTTAGCAGGAGAGGAATCTCTCAGGGGAAAGAAGTTTAATATGAAAGCTGAAATTACTGACTTCTACTCAAGAAAAATAAAGGAAGATGCAAGGACATTTATTTTTGGAGAAGAAAGACCTGTTCTAAATGTAAAAACGAAACTTAACAATCCAGGGTTTTACTGGGCGAATTTGAGCGTAGAGATAGAAGGGAAGGAGATTAAAAAGAGGATAGGGATGGCTGCCATTCCATCGGAACAGACTCCCGGACTGGATTTTGAATCTCCTTTTGGAGTGAACTTTATGTCTGATTACACTCTTGGAAACCTTGCAGGAATAAAATGGGACAGGAGGGGAATAGGATGGAAATGGGTTGAGGTTCAGCCAGGGAAATTTGTATGGGAAGGGATTGACGCAATGGTTGAGAATTCATATAAGGAAGGAATTAGCATTCTGCCGGTTCTTTCAACTCCGCCTGACTGGGAAAGAAAAATTCCAAAGGGCTACAGGCCAATTACAACAGGTGTGCATGCAGGATGGGGAGATTTTCCGCCTAAAAACTTAGAATCCTGGGGAAAATATGTTTTTGAGACAGTAAACCGATATAAAAATAAAATTAAGGCATGGGAAATCTGGAATGAGCCCTGGCCCAACTGTCTTTTCTTTAACGGTGGTTCAATAAAGGATTATGTGGATTTGCTCAAAGTAGCTTATGAGCAGGCACATAAGGCAGACCCGAACTGTATTATAGTCGGACTTGGAGGAACCGAATACAACCATATGCAACAGGTTTTTAAGGCAGGAGGGTTTCCCTATATGGATGTGGCTTCCATCCATCACTATCAGCCAGGTCCCAATCCGCCTGAATCAGGTGGCTATCTTGAAGGCATAAGAAAGGCAAGAGAGGTTATGAGGAAATTCGGGGATGGAAAAGAAAAAGATTTATGGATGACCGAGATGGGCTGGCCCACAAATATCACTGCTCCTGAAATTCTTGATAACTGGCCAGGAATTCCTGAAGAATTACAGGCAAAATATCTTCCCAGAACATATGTGCTTGGACTTGCAGCAGGGCTTAAAAAGCATTTCTGGTTTTGTTTTCAAAATGGTGGAACAGACCCAAAGAATTTTGAACACCACCAGGGCTTGCTTTTTAACGACCTGACTCCAAAGCCTTCTTTTGTTGCGTATGCCACCCTTACAAGAATGCTTGCAGGATTGGACTATAAGGGAAAATTAGACCTCGGTGGCTCAATTTTTGGATATGAATTTGGGAAAGGAGATAAATTCTGTTTTGTGCTCTGGAGTCTTTCAGATGGAGCAAATATAATTGTGCCTTCTTTACCTGAAGGAATAAGAATTACTGAAATGATGGGAGCAGAGGTTAAACCTGTAAAGAGTGAAGGACAATACAGCATTCCGCTTTCAGACTGCGTAATTTATCTTGCAAGCAATAGAGGGAATAGTGCAGAAATTAAGAAATTGCTTGAGAAAGCAAGAATTACAGGGGTAAACCCTGTCAGGATTAATGCGCGGAAGACAAAAAGGCTTGATCTGAACCGCGTTCTTGTTTCAATTGAATCCCAGAACAATCTGAACAGGGAAATAAAAGGAGAGCTAAAGGTTGAACTGCCAGAGGGATTTAAGGCATTTCCTGCGACTCTTTCCTTCGGACCACTCAAACCCGGTGAGCCTGCAACACTGGGATTCATAGTTGAGAACACAGGCGCAAGGGAGTCTTCAATAAATGCCAGGTTTACAATTGTTGTTCCTGATGCAGGTGCAATGAAGGGAGAACAGGTGATAGACCTTCCTGTGATAAAAAGGGCAAAATCCCCAATGAATATTGATGCAAACCTTGAAAAGTGGAGAGATTTTCCCAAGATTCCCCTGAATATGCGGCAACAGTGCACGAATCCCGAAAAGGACCCGAAGGATTTCTCGTCCGTATGCTATGTTGCATGGGACAGGGACTATTTATATTTTGCTGCGGACGTAACTGACGATTTTGTATCCTGTAAAGATCTGGAAACAGCTGACTTCCAGCACTGCGACTATTACAGGCTCTACCTGGACCTTGGCAACAATGCAAATGAAAGTGTCAAATCAATGGATGCAGATGATTATGAATTTGTATTTACTCCCACCGGTCCTGATAACAAGCCAATGCTGAGAGAGGTTTCTAAGGCATTCGGTGGAGCAGGACATCCGGATTTAGACTTGAAAAAGATTAAACTTGCTTCAGCAGTAAAACCGGGTGGATGGGCCATTGAAGCCGCAATTCCATGGAGTATCCTCAGTTTCGCACCCGGGGAAGGCCGTGTCATCGGAATCAAGTTTATAACAGGGGACACAGACGAGAAAGGTGAGAGGAAGGACGAATATGTTTACGGCGATATGAAAGATGCCTACTGGCAGGACCCCAATAAGTTCGTGGATATTTATTTTGTGCAATAGACATATCTGGTTAAATACAGGATAAGCAGGTTTTGAAGTGCCCGGGGTTGAAAGAGGAAAGCAGATGAAGAATAGAACCACGGTTTTGCTTGTAATTTGTTTTTTACTTTCCACAGTTTCTGCACATGCAGCAAAACCCTTACAGGAATCACTTCTTCTTTTGTGCCAGACAGACACCAATTACAATATCGTCTCGCCCGGAAAGCAGATGCAGATTAAGTTTCAGTGTGCAACCCCTGAAGGTTTATTGAACTTCGCAAATATAAAAGTGTATGTGGAGGAACACCAGGCAAACGGGGAATGTTTTGCAGCATATGCCCCGGACCCGGCTGGTAGCGGGGAAACAGTTGTACGGGTGAGATACAGGAAATACAATAATACCTATGACTGGGTGGACTGGGCATGGGGTCCAAATCCCACACTTGACTGGTCAAATTATAAGAACCTGAAACTGCAGATTTATCCCCTGCAGGATACAAACTGCCTTACGATTAAGATTGTGGACAATAAGGGAATTTTGTACGAGGCAGGACCTGGAGCACTTACAAAGAATCAGTGGAATACAGTTACAATTTCCCTGGAAAATAAGGAAAGAACAAATATAAATTTAATTGATTTTTATATGTATCTGGGCAATACACAGGTTCCTGTGGGTGAAACCGTGACATTCTATTTCAGGAATATGAAACTTTACGATAAAATAGACCCGACTATTCCATCAGTTTCAGACATAGTCAACGGAAAGAACTGTATAATGAAATATGATATTACAAGCTACTTTGGAACGAGGATAGCAGAAGGAAGCACTTCTGGTATTTTTACAGATACATTCCCGGTGCTCACAACAAATGTTACCTTTAATGAAACAGGTTTTTACTGGGCAAACCTGAAAGTGATAATCTTAAATGAAGAGGTTACAAAGAGGTTCGGGCTGGGAGCAATTCCGGTGAGAAGTGCAGGGTTTGATACATATTCAATGTTCGCCACAAATGGAGATATAGACACTTCTGCTTTCATCCGCGCAGGAATAAAATGGCACAGGACAGGATTTGGCTGGGAATGGATTGAACCTGCAAAAGGAAGTTTTTCCTGGTCAGGACCAGATGCAATGGTAAACACCCTTTACAATGCAAAGATTCATATGATGGGTACGCTGATAGGTGGTGGGGCGAACCACTGGGCCTCAAGAGTACCTGAGGGCTGGCAGCCTGTCACAGAAGGAGTTCACGCAGGATGGGGAAATTTTCCACCGAATAATCTGGACGACTGGAGCAACTATGTTTATCAGACCGTTAACAGGTATAAGAATAAAGTAAAGGTATGGGAAATCTGGAATGAACCCTGGCCTGACAGCATTTTCTTTATTGGCGGCACAATTCAAGACTATGTGGATGTGCTAAAAAGTGCCTACAATGCAGCGAAGTCCGCTGACCCCAACTGCATAATAATAGGGCTTGGAGGAACTGACTGGCAGCATATGAAGGATGTATTCAATGCAGGAGGATATCCGTACTGTGACTCTGCTTCCATACACCACTACCAGCCAGGTCCAAATTCACCTGATTTGAAAAATACAGGGAAGTATATATCCCAGGTAACAATGGCAAACTCAGTTGCTGATTCTTTTGGCGGAAAGGAACTCTGGATGACCGAAATGGGCTGGCCCACAAATATCACAGATTTTACAGCGCCGCAATACTCCGACAACTGGGAAGGAATTTCTGAGGAACTTCAGGGTCAGTACCTGCCACGCACATATGTGCGTGGGTTTGAATTAAGATTGAAAAAGTTTTTCTGGTTTACTTTCATAAACAGCGGCACTGACCCGAAGAACTTTGAACATAACCAGGGTCTGATGTATAATGACAGAACCCCGAAGCCTTCATACATTGCATACGCAACACTCACAAGGATGCTTGAAGGATTGGATTATAAGGAGAAATTGGACTTTGGAGATACGGTTGCCTGCTATATGTTTGCAAAGGACAATACTTCCTGTTTTGTGCTCTGGTCCCCTTCTGAGACAGTTGTATTAAAATGCGATTCAATGCCTGCACAGTTGATTGACATGATGGGAGCACCAAGGTCCATACCCCTTGTCGGAAGTAAATATGAAATTCCAGCTTCAGAGAATGTAATTTACCTGCGGAGCACAGCCAATAATAGCCAGACAATCAAGAACTATCTTCTGGGTGCACAGATAGTCCGCAGGACCCTGAATACAAGTGCTTACTTAAGGGTTAATAAATCACTTGTAACTGCTGATGGCATTGATGTATGCACTGTCACAATAACTGTGCAGAGTGAGACAGGAATACCCCTATCAGGAAGGCAGGTTACACTTTACACAAACAGGGATACATCTGTGGATACAATAACCCAGCCAGCACTTACAGATGCACAGGGAAGATGCACTGCAACGATTAAGTCTTCTACTGTTGGAAATGTTATGCTCTATGCAGTTTGCGAAGGTATAGAGATAGGGGAAAACCTTGTGGATACTCCATCCTTTGAAATGGCATCCTTCACAGGAGGCTGGACCGCGAACAATGCAACCATAGCCTCAGGTATCTCATTCAATGGAAACAGAAGCCAGCAGCTTATTGCTGCTGGAGCAAACAGGGATGGTGCGCAGACTCCATATATTTCAATTATAAATGACTCAAATACAATTTATGAAATTTCAGCATATATAAGGATAGCGTTGTTAAACACGCCTGGCTATTACTTTGTTGTGCAGTTTTTTACTGCTACAGGAACCACTGAGATTACTCATCACGATATGGCATATTTTGACACAAATACAGAGTGGGTTAAGGTTTCAGGTACATATGGAGCAAATGGCTCAGGGGCCAGGTATAATTTCCCTCCTGACTGTGCGAGGGTTAGATTAGTAGTGGGCAGGTGGTGGAATAGCTCAGGCAATCCAAATGGAAGGGGCTGGACAGATTGTGTGCGGATGAGAAGAATTCCCACAGTTACATTTGGAAGGGTGGAGACAAAACTAAAGATTATCACACAGCCATTTACGATTGCCCAAGACAATCCCTCTCCTGTTATAACAGTTGAAGCACAGGACACCTATTCAATAAAGGATATTACATTCAATGGTTCTGTTACTTTATATAGTTCTTCTGCAGGAGGAAAATTTTCACTTACCAATTCTCCCTGGAGCGATACAAGTATAATCTATCTTATAAACGGCGCAAGGAATTTCTATTATAAGGATTCAAACATTGGCAATCCAGTGATAACTGTATATCGCGCAGGTTTAAAATTAGATACCCAGACTGAAAGGATAGTTTCAAATGCACCATGCGAGACCACCACATATTTTACAGTAAGCGATGCAAAGATTCTCGCAGATGGAGTTAAAAGGTGCACTGTTACAATTAATCTGAGGAATATCCTGGGCAATACACTTATGAACAAGATAGTCACAATCTCCACAAGCAGGGGTTCAGTAATAGATACAATTGCGCAGCCCGCACCCACATCTCTTGATGGAAGGTGCAGCGGCACTATCAGGTCTTCCACATCAGGTCCGGACACTGTTTTTATAAACTGCGAAGGTGTTCAGATGCTGGAGAATTCCGTAATTAATCCTTCTTTTGAAGAAGGCTCTTATGGCTGGTCCTTAGGTTCTGCAACAATAGAGACTTCTGCATACAGTGGTGAAAAGTGCCAGAGGCTTGTTGCCCGCGGCGGAAATATTGAAGGGGCATATACTTCTGATTTTATTCCGGTTACAAACGATTCCAGGGTGTATGAGGTCTCCGCTTATATAAGAGCAACTGTAGCAACAGGAAATTATTATCTTACTGTTTATTATTATGATAACTCAGGCAATGCCTGCTCTCCTGACCACAATGATGTGGCATATCTTACTGCAACCTCCGGATGGAAAAGGGTTTTAAATACATTCGGAGGTTCTGGTTCAGGAGCAACATACACTTTTCCAGTGAATTGCGCAAAGGTAAAAATCCGGGCAGGTGGATGGTGGAATCCAGCAGGAAATCCTTCCGGAACAGGATGGACAGATGCAATAAGAATGAGGCGCATTCCAACAATTGAATTTATGTGGCCCACAAAATTAAAGATAGTTTCTACTCCTTTTGACATTCCAAGGAACAATTCTTCTCCTGCGATTAAGGTGGAGGCTCAGAACGATTCAGGAGTAAAGATAACCCAGTTCAGTGGCACAATTGCGCTTTCTACTTCTTCAGGAGGTGGCAATTTCTCATTGAGCAATACAACCTGGGTCAATACCGCAGTCGCCTATATTGTAAACGGCTCTGCGATTTTCTATTATAAAGATACAAATGTCGGCACCCCTGTGATAACTGTTTCACGCTCAGGCTTAAAATCAGATACCCAGGTTGAAAAAATACACACAGATGCACCGGGAGAAAGTTCTTCAGCTACCTCATATCTGCGTGTAAATGAATTTGAGATTCTGGCTGACGGGATTTCAGTATGCACTGTTACAATCACAGTGAAGGACCTTTATGGCAATGCACTTTCAGGCCAGACCGTTACCCTTTCCACAAGCAGGGGACCAACGGTTGACACTATTACCCAGCCATCCACTTTTACAAATTTGCAGGGAGTCTGTACTGCAACAATCAGGTCTTCAACTGATGGTGGAGATACTGTTTATGCCTGGTGCCAGGGAAGCCAGATACTGGAAAATTTTGTGTTGAATTCTTCATTTGAGGAGGATACCAATTACTGGACAATGAACTCTGCAACAATAGCAGATACAGGATGCAGCGGGCAGAAAAGCCAGCGCCTCATTGCAACAGGTGGGGGTGTTGAGGGAGCATACACTTCTGATTTTATTCCGATTTCAAACCACTCTCTTTCAATATATGAAGTTTCTGCTTATCTGAAGGCAATTGTCATAACAGGGAATTACTATTTCTCCGTTTTCTTTTATGATGACCAGGGCAACTACATCGACCACAACGATGCAGCATGGCTTACTGCCACCTATGACTGGACAAGGTTTTCCCAGACATACGGAGGAACAGGTTCAGGTGCTGGAGTTATCTTTCCTTCTAATTGTGTAAAGGTAAAAATCCGTGCAGGTTGCTGGTGGAATCCAGCAGGAAATCCTTCTGGAACAGGATGGACAGATGCAATAAGAATGAGGCGCATTCCAACAATTAAATTTATAAAGCCCGCGCGCCTGAAAATTACCTCTTACCCTTTTGATATTCCAAAGGACAATGTTTCTCCACCTATAACCATAGAAGTGCAGAATGATTCCGGGGTGAAGGTAAGTTTGTTCAGTGGTACTGTCACACTTTCTGCATCTTCACCGGGTGGCAAATTTTCTATTGATAAGTATAACTGGGTGGATACAACAATTATATTTGTTTCCTCAGGTTCTGCAGTGTTCTATTACAAAGATACAAATACAGGTACTTCTGTAATAACTGTTTTTCGCTCAGGATTGAAGACCGATACACAGGTTGAAACAGTCCGGGAAGCAGTTGTAAGCGGCACTTCTTCTTACATAATCACAGGAGATACCTCAGTGAAGGCAACAGGAACAGATTCTATTACAGTGTGGGTTATGGTGCGCAATCCTCTGGGATGCCCGCTTTCAGGTAAGGTAGCCACGCTTTATACAGCAAGGGGTAATTCAACTACTATAAGCGCAAATCCACAAATTACTGATGTGGATGGCAGGTGCACATTTACACTTTCTTCTATTTATGTTGGCACTGATACGCTTACAGCAGTATGTGATGGAGAATCAATTTCAAAGCCAGTCTACCCCGGGCTTGTTGCAGGATATCTATTTGACAGGGGGAATACTTATACAATTGAAGACATCTCGGGACTGGGGAATAATGGTGCATTCTATGGAACTTCTTATGACACCACGATTACAGAAGGAAAACTGGGCAGGGCAATATGGTTCAATGGTTCTGATAATTATACGAGCACTCCTGACACTGATTCACTTGATTTAGTGAATGCTGTTACAATAATGTTCTGGATAAAGGCAGGAGGCAATAACGGGGCCTGGCAGAACATGGTTAGGAAATGGGGTGCTGACAGGAATTACGGAGTGTATCTTGCGTTTGACAACGGTAATTTTGTCTTCTCTGCTTCCTATGTCGGCTCTCCAAATCCGTTTGACGAAGCAGGTTCTGGCTGGAGCGCATGGGACGGCCAGTGGCACCACCTCGCAGCAAGGTTTGATGGTCAGGAACAGAGGGTAAGATTGTATGTAGATGGGTCTGAAAGGGCAAATGTGTTTATGGGCTATTCCCAGTTGAAGACTACTGACGCAAACCTTTTAGTTGGAGACCATACTCCTGGCATTATTGATGAGGTGAAGGTTTATAGCAGGCCACTTGGACCGGATGAAATCCGGGCAGATTATCTTGGTACTGCAATAGTGAAATTCGCCACGCCGGGTGTGGCGCAGTTTAAGATTACCTCAGCTCCTTTTACAGTTCCAGCAAATAACCCCTCAGGGCAGATAACAGTTGAGGCACAGGATACCAACGGGTATAAGGTTTCGGGATTTGCAGAGACAATTACTCTTTTAACTTCTTCTTCGGGGGGAAAGTTCTCTATTAATAAATATAACTGGCAGGATACTTCCATTATCTATATGTCTGCTGGCTCTGCAACTTTTTATTATAAGGACAGCAATGCAGGCAATCCTGTAATAACTGTTTTTCGTGAAGATGTAAAATCCGATTCACAGATAGAAACAATACTTGCAGATGGAGGAGCGCCAAGCGGAACTTATTCCTATATTGTTGTTAGTCCTTTTTCAGTAAAGGCAGCAGGCACAGATTCAATAACTGTTGTGGTCACTGTCCAGGACACAGACGCCTTCTGGCTCACAGGAAAAACTATAACCCTTTATACTGTAAGAGGGCTTTCCAAAACAGCAATCAGTACAAATCCACAGGTCTCTGATGCAGACGGCAAAGCAACCTTTACAATTTCTTCTTTTTATGCCGGTATTGACACTCTTGTTGCAGTGTGCGCGGGCAATACAATCTCCAGGCCGGTTACTGAAGGTCTTGTCGGAGGATACCTGTTTGACAGGAGGGATACATACTCTATAGAAGATGTGTCAGGTTTTGAGAATCACGGCACATTCTCCGGCACCTATTATGACACCACTATTACGGATGGAAAAATTGGCAGGGCTCTCTGGTTTGACGGCGGAAACGACATTGTGGAAATTCCTGATAAGGATTCTCTTGACCTTCAGGATGCAGTGACAATATTGTTATGGATAAAGGCATCAGGCAACAATGGAAGCTGGCAGAATGTTGTCAGGAAATGGGGTGCCGGGGACAGGAATTATGGAATTTACCTCAACATAAATGACGGCACTCTCGCGTTCTCTTCAACTTATGAAGGCGGTCCTCCCTGGACAGATTCCGGCTGCGGCTGGAGCGCCTGGGATAACCAGTGGCATCATATAGCAGCAGTTTTTGACGGTTCAATTCAGCGCCTGAAAATATATGTGGATACAATTGAGAAACTCAATTTAAATATCGGCTATTCCAGGATGAAAACAAACAATGTACCCCTTCAAATAGGAGACCACTATCCAGGGCTTGTAGATGAAGTAAAAATATATAACCGCGCACTCTCTTTTGATGAAATTCGGGCTGATTATCTTGCTTCTTCTATAGGAAGATTCACCGGTACAAAACTGAAGTTTGTGAGTTCTCCTGCTACTGCAACGCAGGGAAATCCCTCTCCTGTTATAATTGTCCAGGCGCAGGACGGTTTTGGCAATCTTGACAGTTCATTTGAAAATACTGCTGGTATTTTCACAGGTTCTCTTTCTGGCAGTTTTTCTGCGGATAGAGTCAGCTGGGTTGACACGAGTGTAATTTATTTTACAGGTGGACAGGCATCTTTCTATTATAAGGATAGCACCATAGGAAATTATACAATTACTGCCTACCGTGAATCCCTTAGTGCTGATACACAAATAGTTAATGTGGTTGGACAATCAGTAAACACAACTGCTTCATATATTACCTTTTATCCCTATCAGGTTCCTGCTGATGGATTATCTCTTTGCACAGCAGTGGTGACAATAAATGATACATATGGATTTCCTGTTACCAGTAAATTGGTAACATTGCAAACAAACCGCGGGACCCAGGATACAATCACAGGAAATCCCGGGACAACAGATGCACAGGGGCAGTGCACATTCACAATAAAATCAAGTTATTACGGGTGGGACACGCTAACTGCCAGGGTAGATGGTTTAACAATTACAAAAGGGGTGAGTAAATATGGAGCAGTTGCAATCTGGCACCTGGATACAGATGCATTAGATGCCTCAGGAAACATAAATACAGGCACCTTAAAAAATGGACCGTTATGGGTGCAGTCAAGGTTTGGTTCAGGATTGAGCCTGGACGGGGAAGACGATTATATACTCGTGCAGAAAAATTCTTCCCTGGTCCCGGCAAATAATAAAGTTAGTGTGGAATGCTGGATTAATCCTTCAGGAACAACAGGTGCTTTGCAGTATCCTGTTGCGAAGTGGAATAACTATTACTTAAGGCTATCTTCAGACCTGAACACACTTTCTTTTACAGTTTTCAAGGGTACAAATGAAATTTCAGTATCTGCAGGTTTCACCTTCAATACAGGGACCTGGTATCACATAGCAGGGGTATATGATGGAGAGACCTCTTACATTTATATAAATGGTATACTCAGGAAATCAGAATTCAAGGGCGTTACTCTCAATACAGATAATAGCTATGACCTGCATCTCGGGAGCGCAAGCTGGACTGCAGGAGGGTTTTTCAGGGGAATGCTTGACGAGGTCAGGATTTATGGCCGCGCGCTTTCTGCGAGGGAGATATACTCTTCTTACAGAGGTTCCTGCGTTATGAGGTTCAGTCCGCTCCAGCCAATCCGATTAAAAATTATTTCGTCGCCGTTTACAACTTATAGAGGTATTTCATCTCCTGCAATTTCTGTTGAGGCACAGGATACTGAAGGCTATAAGGTTGAAGGCTACAATGAGACAATTGTTCTTTCAACTTCTTCTTCCGGGGGCAGGTTTTCACTGAATAAATATAGCTGGCAGAATACTACAACAATATATCTTTCCTCGGGCTCTGCAATTTTTTATTATAAGGATTTAGTTGTGGATAGCCCTGTTATTACTGTGTCCAGAGCAGGGCTGAAATCTGATTCGCAAGTTGAAAACATTGTCCAGATATATGCCTGGGAAACAACATCATACATAATGATAGATTCTCCAACAATTCCTGCTGACGGTGTTTCTGTCTGCACTGTAACAATTTTAGTGAGGAGCCAGAATGGATTGCCAGTTATGGGGAACTATGTTACGCTCTTTTCATCCAGGGGTTCTCAGGATACAATTGTTCAGCCCGCTCTCACAGATGACAACGGACAGTGCACAGGTCTGATAATCTCCTCTTTTGCAGGTGCTGATACAATTTATGGATATACAGAAGGATGTTCAATATTCCAGAACCTTGTTTTAAATCCATCCTTTGAAGAAGACACTTATGGCTGGCAATGGGCTGGTTCTGAGAGGGTCACAGACGTGTATTATTCAGAAAAGACAAGCGCGAGGGTAGTCTCAACAGGTGTGTCAAATAAGGACGGGGTCTGGACCCGGAACATTCCTGTTGAAAACAATTCATTTTCAGTATGCGAAGTTTCATATTACTACAAAGCCGATGTCGTGGTAGGGAATTACTATGTGAGCCTGTACTACCGGGACATAAACGACAATCCCCTGCCAGACCCCTGGGATCCTGCTAATGACCACTGGGATATAACATCTCAGGGTACATCCTGTGACTGGACAAGAGGAAGTATGACATTTGGGGGGTTAGGTTCAGGCGCAGACCATCCGTTCCCTGATGGGTGTGCATATGTAAAGCTGAGGGATATCTGGTGGAACAGTAGCAGCAATCCTTCAGGAACTGCCTGGTTTGATATGGTAAAAATAAGAAGGCTGCCGATGATAAGCTTCAGGCCAATTAAATTAAAAATTACTTCAATGCCTTTTGTTACCACTGCAGGAAATCCTTCCCTTCCGATTGTGGTGGAGGCACAGGGCGCATCAGGAAACAGGGATACAAGTTTTAATGAAACAATTACTCTTTCATCCAGCTCTGGAACCGGAGAGTTTTCCCTTGACTATTCAGTATGGTCAAACACTGATGTCATTACACTTTCATCAGGGCAGGGCATATTCTATTTCAGGGATACAAATCCTGGCACTGTTGTGATTACTGTTTCAAGGGAAGGTTTGAGTCCGGATGCACAATCTGAGACAATTATTGCAGTTCAAGTTTCTGAGACCGCATCATACATAAGTGCATATCCCATAAAGATTCCTGCTGATGGTTCTTCTGTTTGCACTGTGACAGTGAGAATCAAAGATGCGTGTGGATTTCCTGTTGCAAATAAGGAAGTGACTCTCTATACAAGCCGCGGCTCTTATGACACGATTTCAGCAAATCCTCAGATAACAGATGCGGATGGAATCTGTACCTTCACTATAATTTCTTCCAGGGTAGGGGGAGATACTATTACAGCGCGAGTAGATGGCTGCACAATTACAGAAAATATTGTTCTCAACCCGGGATTTGAAGAAGGTGTGGATACAATGTCTGTATGGACAAAGATAGATGAAGATGCAGAGCATAGATTGGACCGCGTTTCAAATGTCTATCATTCTGGTGGAAAATCCGTTCGTGCAATTGCAGCTGGAGCCAGTTCCTGGTTCAAGTACTGGCAGGGATACCGCGCTGTTACAGGAAATACCCAGTATACGATTTCTGCGTATGTGAGGGGAGATTCAATCTCTGCTGGAGCAATCGTCGGCTTCTTCATCCACCAGTTTGATTCTGCAATGCAGAACATTTCTCTTGGTCCAGGTGTTTCTACCGGAGAGACCGGTACCTACGAGTGGAAAAAGATTTCCCTTTCCTTTACCACTCTTCCTGAAGCAGCATACTGCAGTGTGATGACTTCTCTTTATGGAACAGGAACTGCCTGGTATGATGATGTGCGGATGCAGAGGCTCCCGACAATTAACTTCATCGCGACAGGACTTAAGATAAGAACTTCTTCCTTTACAATCCCCGCAGGTACTGCATCGCCCGCAATAGTTGTAGCTGCAGTTGATGGCTTTGGAGATACTGATACCACATTTAATGAGACTATAACTCTTATAACCAGTTCCAACTTAGGTTTCTTCTCAGTCTTAAGTTCTCCCTGGATAGATACAACAATCGTTACACTTTCAGGTGGAGTCGCGGTCTTCTATTATAAGGATAACAATGTGGGAAATCCTGTTATAACTGTTTACAGAGAAGGTTTTGGC
>Ga0272448_1002930_pt1 | contig 20812 bp, 23 predicted proteins | sample YNPCB0191_FD_202220 | JGI IMG/M metagenome (GOLD analysis project Ga0272448, IMG submission 202220) | Hot spring sediment microbial communities from Yellowstone National Park, WY, United States - YNP-CB-019-1 | ecosystem: Environmental > Aquatic > Thermal springs > Hot (42-90C) > Sediment... | reverse complement strand
CCGAAGTTCCGCAAGAAGGGGGTGGATGACCGTTTTCCCCTGACCAATGACCAGTTTTCCCTCGACGGCCGCCGCATCCGCATCCCCCATCTGAGGTGGGTACGGATGCGGGAGGCGTTGCGTTTTACGGGCAAGCTCATCTCCGCTACCGTCTCCCGGATGGCGGACCGGTGGTTTATCAGCATCACCGTCGCTGCCGACGCTATCCCCCTGCGTCCCGCTGAAAACCAAGGCGCGACCGGGGTGGATTTGGGGGTATCGGCCATGGCAACACTCTCCACAAGGAGAAAAGGTAATCGGTCCCAAGCCGCACAGGGCCTTGCTCAAGCGATTGCGGAGACTCTCTAGAAATCTCTTGCGCAAGAAAAAGGGGTCGGCCAATCGGACCAAAGCCAAGGCTTGGATTTGCAAGGCTCCATGCCCGTATTGCCAACATCCGGCAGGAGGGTTTACACAAGCTCACCTCATGGCTCAGGCGACGATTTCACCGCGTCCTCGTCAAAGAGCTGAAAGTGGGCGGCATGGAGAAGAACCGGTAATCTTGCCTGCTTTCTATCCGACATGGGTTTCTTCGAGTTTCGGCGACAACTGGAATACAAGGCAGAAAGGCGCGGTGGTTTGGTGCTTGTCGCTGGTCGCTGGTTTCCGTCCAGCAAGAGCTGTTCGGCATGGGGGAGGGTCCAGGAAACACTGCCGCTGACCATTCGCCAGTGGGTATGCCCGGAGTGTGGAAGCATCCACGACCGGGAGGTGAATGGGGCCAAGAATATCATGACGCATGGTTTGGCCGTCCTAAACGGCCCTATGGCGAGTTCCGCCAAATGTGAAGCCGGTGGAGAAAAAAAGCTCTGGCCACCGTCGCATGACGATGGTAAAACTGTCCTCTGTGAAGCAGGAAGTTAGCTTTGTTCCTCTCTGAGCAGGAACGAGTAAGTCTGATGGAACGGAGAACTTTATTTGCTCCATTCTGAACCAATAGGTATATTGATTTTTCCTGTATGCTAATATTCCGCCGTTATCCTCTTTGGATAGGCCTTCTTCTCCTTTGGATTCTTTTAATCCTTCTAGGTATTACCTTTGGCATTTGTGGTCTTATTGCTTTGTTTTGGGGAGTTTCAGCCAGAATATCGATGGGCAAAAACATGGTTCGTAACGGAGCAATAAAAATAGAAGAAAATATCAAGTCTCTTTTCGAGTTGAAAGATTGGACAGAGGGAAATTCCTTTAATCTGGTTATTGCCAACTCTCTTTCGACATTTAATGGCGTGGAAGGTGGATTATGGGATGGTGAACAGGGTTTTATTGCCTACAGCTATCCAACCTATGAAGGTTCCTTAAAGCTCGATGTCCCTTCGGCAGAAAAGAATCGAATCGTAACTTTGGCATTGGAATCACTAAAAAAAAAGGAATCTCTATTGAAACAGTTCGACGGCAAAAGAGAAACTATACTCCTTTATGTTAGACCTTTAGAATCAAAGAAGGGGAAAACCGTTATATGGACAATGACTCGTGTGCCAATCCGTCTGGTATCAGACTACGAAAAATTAGCCGTTTTTTTATCTTTCTTGTTAATTTTTTCTCTTTTCCTTGGCATATTTGGGTTGCGGATCCTCCATGCTTGGTCAAAAGAAATCGCACGAATCGAACAAATCATTGCTACCACTCCTCCTGACCAAATCCCTTCTTTGGTTTCTACTGGTTTTGATGAATTGGACAAACTAGTAGCTACCTTAATTAATGCGAAGAAAAACCTCATTGCTGAAAAAAATAGAAAAGAAGAATTAATGCATAAACTGATAAAAAATGAGCGAATAGTCGCTTTGGGAAGAATGGCAGCTACGTTGGTTCATGAACTTCGCAACCCCCTAGCTACCATACAGCTTGAAGCTGAAAACGCTTTGGAAACAGATGGCACGATGAACAAAGAAGGCTTATATCGCATATTGGATCAAGTGGCTCGCATGGGCAAGTTGCTTGAAAGCATTGTTCTATTATCTCACGCTGGTGAAATTATGCCACAGCTAATCGATCTATCCGATTGGATTCAATCTCAGATCCAAAAATATGGGTTACTTGCAAACAAATGCGAAGTAGAGTTGAGAGTTGTTCCTTGTGAAGGAAATTGGGTTTTTGATCCCCAAAGTATGGCAAGAGCCTTTGAAAATCTTCTCCAAAATAGCCTAGAGCATACTCCAAAAGGAGGATGGATTGAAGTTGCTTTAGAAAGAAAAGACAATTCACTCTGTCTATCTGTTGAAGATTCAGGAAAGGGTATTGAGGAAGATCTTCTGGAGTCGATTTTCGAACCTTTTTTTACGAAGAAAAGCAGTGGTTTTGGTCTTGGACTTTCGATTGTAAAAGAGATTGTCGAAGCTCATAATGGACGGATAGAATATAAAAAGGGAAGGGAAGGAGGAGCTCGTTTCGAAATTTATTTACCAAGTAGTACTTAGGGTTATGGCTGATATTCTAATTGTAGACGACGACAACGCCTTTCGGTATGTTTTTTCCAAAACTATCCACTCTTTAGGATATTCCGTATTAGACACAGCGGACCCCAATAAAGTCATGGAATTGGCTAAAGATGTTGATCTTATTTTTCTAGATTTAAAATTAAAAGAGTATGATGGTCTCATACTGCTTGAAAAGCTATGTAGTTCTAGTCAACATCCCCCGGTTGTTATATTGACAGCTTTTTCAAGCAGTTTCAATACGATTGAAGCGATGAAAAGGGGGGCTTTTGACCATTTAAGTAAACCGATTAAAAGACAAGAGATTAAAGAAGTCATTGAAAGAGCCTTGAAAAGATCTTCCTTTTCCTCTTTTTCAATAAAACAGTTTGTTGAGCCTGAAGAGCTTATAGGGGAGAGTCTGCCGATGCGACGTGTTCAAAAAACCATTGGATTTGCTGCTGCTTCCGATTGTCCTGTCCTAGTAGTTGGAGAGACAGGTACAGGAAAAGAATTAGTTGCAAAAGCCATTCATCGGCACAGTTCGAGGGGAATGGGACCGTTTATAGCCGTCAATTGTGCTGCAATTCCAGAAACGCTTTTTGAAAGCGAATTTTTTGGTCATCTCAAAGGCTCCTTCACGGGTGCGCTACGAGATCGTAAAGGAAAATTTTTAGAAGCCTCTGGTGGCACCCTTTTCTTAGATGAGATTGCTGAAATGCCCCTAGCTATGCAAGCAAAGCTGTTGAGAGTCTTGTCAGAAAAAACCATAACTCCGATCGGTTCTGAAACGACCTATCCTGTTGATGTCCGCATCGTGGCCGCTACAAACAAAAATTTGTTGGATCTTGTCTCTATGGGAAAATTTCGGGAGGATCTGCTGTATCGTATTCAGGTTTTACAGATTGAACTTCCGGCTCTTCGAGAAAGAGGATCAGATGTTCTTTTGCTTGCTAATCATTTTCTTAAAAAACACTTTCCTGGTTCCTTTAAAAAATTAAGTGCAGCTGCAGAAAAAGTCGTTCTCGAATATGACTGGCCAGGAAATGTTCGCCAGCTTGAAAATGTGATTCGCCGGGCAGGAATTATTGCTAGAGGGCAGTCTATAGAGATAGAGGATCTTGGCATTCCTATGGAAAAAGAGACATTCGATGTGAGAGAGAAAGAGGATTTTTTACAATTGGATTTCTTTTCGGCCATTGCAAAGCTTGAAAAGCTTCTTATAGAAAAAGCTCTTGAAGAAAGTCAGGGCAATCGTACCGAGGCGGCACGTCGGTTAAAAATCCATCGCAGTTTGCTCTATCTTAAGATGAAAGAACATGGGATAGAAACATTGGAATAATCGACTGATTTTTGGACATTGGTTCAATCGACCGACTTCTTTCCGTACAACAGTCATTCTTTTCTAGCATATTGTTTACTTAGAAGAAGGGCTTGTTTTCTCTAAAACATCATAAGGTCAAAAAATTGGTATACAACTTGCTAAATCCAAAAGCCCATGAAAAACATCCTCGATTTACCTCTTGGATTTTCTCTTTTTCAATTTTTCATAAAATGGTGCTCCAACGGATTGGCTGACTGCTACTCCATTCTTGTGATAACCAAGAAAAAAGAAACTTTTGTTTGTATTTTATTTTTTCTTGCTTTCTTATTTTCATTCACGCCATTTCTTCGGTGCATTGGGCTAACTATTGGCGAAGATGAAGGAGTATTATTAAAAGAAAATCCTGATGAAAAAGAAAGAAAAGAGAACGAAAAGAAATTAAGCGGATTTTTTGTTGCAGGTTTTGTTGGGCCGCAATGGATCCGATCCTCAGGAGGACATATTGAAGGAGGAAATTCCAAAGTTATTTTGAATAATGATTTTAGTACCATTCTTTCTCCTACTTTTGGTTATTATTGGTACAATCCTGAAAAACTTGGTCATTTTAGTTTTACCCTTGAATTGACATCTGCTTATAATGGTTCATTGATTTCTGTTCATTCTGGACCCCATTCTTATACTGTTTCAACGGACACAGGTCTTGTCTTCCTTTTTGGAACTGTTGGTTATCGGCTTCGGCAGTGGGAACCTATTATTGGACTAGGGAGTGGAATTGGTATCTTGGCTCCACAGGGCTCAGGAATCCAAATTGTCCCAACCGCACTTATGGATGTGGGGATGCGTTATCATTGGACTGATAAGTGGTCACTGCGAATTGAGTCTTTTTTTGGATGGCTTGGATCTTCTAGAGACTATGTTGGGAATAGGGAAATTAGTTCCATTCAATATTTTTCAAATAATATTGTTGTGGGGATAGGTTATGCTTTGGGTAATTTCTAAGAGATTGCTTTTAGCTTGCTTGTTTTTTTATCGGCTTAGACTATTAGCGAAGCCTCAATGAAGGCAATGAAGAATCCAATGATTTTGGAAATGGCAAAAATAACAATAGTTCCTTGTAAATTGTAAAAGAAAAGGTGGGAAATCGTAACAGAGAGAAAAAAAACTCCTTAGAAATAATACAAAAAGGAAATCCAAAATAAGAAGGCCTAAAGAAAAAGAGAGCTGAATTGGAGAGCCATAATTAGAAAAAAATTGCGGGGGCTGGATTTGAACCAGCGACCTTCAGGTTATGAGCCTGACGAGCTACCAGGCTGCTCCACCCCGCGATTTCAAATATAATTGAAAAAAATTTCTCACACAAATCAAGAGGAAATTTATTCTGTAAATCCTCAAGACATTTCGGCATCCTTTATTTTATTAAGGATCTGGTTTTTCGAAGTAACTCCAATTTGTTTCCCTTTGATCTGACCTCCTTTAAAGATTAGAAGGGTTGGTATGGATTGAATTGAATATTGATAAGCTAAATTAGGTTCTTGATCCACATTTACTTTGACGAATTTAGTTTTACCATCAAGCTCTTTAGCCAACTCATCAAGGACTGGACTTAGCATATGACAAGGACCACACCACTCAGCCCAAAAATCAACAACAACAACTTGGGGAGATTTTATAACTTCATTTTCAAATTCTTTTGAGGTTATACTTTTTATTAATTGTGAGGCCATTGTGTTTACTCCTTTTAAAATATATCATAATATGCTAATACAAAATAGGTGGCTGTCAAAAGACTCACAAGAGCAGATAATCCTAAAACAACCCTATTTGGCATTCCTATATTGGCGCTTTTTTTCTCCTTTTCTTCTTTTTGAGATTCTTTTCTTCTTTCCCCCTCTGGCTTTTTGGGTAAAGTCTGTTGTTCCTTCTTTTTATCCTGTCTTAATTGATTCTCCCCATTACCAGTAGATTGCATTTCATGAGGCTTAATAGAATCCGTAATAAAAGAAGTAAATGAGGATGAGTTTTCCGGCGTCGTAGAAAATTCTTTTTTTCCTGGTTGAGAAGTTTCTATAGGAGACAACTGTCTAGATTTCAATGAAGGAGAGATGCCAACATTAACATCTTGTTTGAAAGAAAAGGAAAAAGGTTCTTCTTTTTTTTTCTCTTTTTCCTCGGGTTTGTGAAACGAAAAAGGGGCATTGGGTTTTTGAAAGGGCTGCTGAGGAAGGGGATTAAGAGGAAAATTTCCTACTTTGAAAGAAGGCTTACCAAGCTCTGGATTTCTGTTCAACTCGCTAGGCTCGCTAGAAACTTTTTGGAAAGGACTGGGTGGTTGTGCCATTTGTTGAGAAAAGAAATAACCTGGAGGAAAGGGTAAGGGACTATGTAAAGAAGACTTTGGGATAAAAGGAACATGAAAATGGATGAAAGAACTTGTGCCAACGGATTCTGAATGAGGAGTATGAGGACTTTTTATAGGAAAAGAGGTAGAAGAGTGAGGAACCGAACTAGAAGAATGCGGAATGGGTTGATTCTCTTTGGTCTCTATTGGATCGTTTGAGCTTGGCTTGCGGAAAGGAAAGTTCAAGGCCATAGGCATAGAGTGACATTTCTCCCCTAATTGGTCAAATGAAAAAAATGAATCAAGTACTTTAGGATTTATTAGTAACTAAGAGCTGTTTAGAAAGGAAGAAGAGACCCCTTCTTGATTTTTCACCTTCTCTAAAATACTTTTAAACTCTTCACCACTGAGAGTTTCTTTTGCCAACAGAATTGTTGTGACTTCTTGTAATTCTTTAAGGTGGTGCTGTAAAATAGACTTCGCCTTTTCATAATTTTCTTCAAGAATCTTTTCTATTTCTAATTCGATAATGCGGGCTGTTTCGTTGCTACATTCCTTCAGATAGGAACTATCAAGTCCTCCAAAGAGTGGTTGTGGGGGCACATAATGAGCAAGCCCTGATTTTTCTCCCATTCCATATAAACACACCATTTGTCGAGCAATCGTTGTCGCTACTTCTAGATCATTTTCAGCTCCAGTTGTAACATCCTTATATATCAATTCTTCAGCGGCTCTTCCGCCCATGGCTACACAAATCCGATCAAGCAGTTCAGATTTGCTCAACAGATATTGCTGAGAGGCAGGAAGTTGTAAAGTATAACCAAGAGCAGCTCTGCCTCTAGGGACAATGCTAATCTTTCTTACTGGTTCAGCGTGCTCTAAATAAAAGGCAACAAGAGCATGACCCACTTCATGATAAGCAACTCTTTCCCTTTCTTTTTCAGAAATTACGCGACTTTTTCTTTCCGGGCCTGCAATTACTTTCTCCATAGCTTCAAAAAGGTCCTTTTGTTCAATGCACGTGGATTTTCTTCTTGCAGCTAGAAGAGCTGCCTCGTTAAGGAGATTGGCCAGATCAGCTCCTGAAAAACCCATGGTAGCCTGAGCGATTTCTTTGAAATCGATGTCTGAGGATAAAGGTTTTCCTTTGGCATGAACTTTCAGAATTGCTTCTCTCCCATTGGCATCTGGCAGATCAACGACAACCTGTCTATCAAAACGGCCTGGACGCAAAAGAGCACGATCAAGAATTTCCGGCCTATTTGTTGCAGCAAGAACAATTATTCCCTCGTTTGGATCGAAACCATCCATTTCAACAAGGAGTTGATTTAAAGTCTGTTCATGTTCATCCGATCCAACTTGAATTCTTATGCCTCTTTGTCTCCCAATGGCATCCAACTCGTCAATAAAAATTATACAAGGGGCTTTGGCTTTGGCTTGCCCAAAAAGATCTCGAACACGCGCTGCACCAACACCCACAAACATTTCTACAAATTCACTACCACTAATAGAAAAAAAAGGCACTTTAGCCTCTCCGGCAACCGCTTTAGCTAGCAATGTTTTACCCGTTCCAGGCGGCCCTACAAGCAATACTCCCTTGGGAATTTTTGCTCCAAGGGCCTTATATCGGGAAGGGTTTTTTAAAAAATCTACAACTTCTTGCAGCTCATACTTCGCTTCATCACATCCTGCCACATCTGCAAATGTTACCCCTGTGCTTTCATCTACTAAGAGTCTCGCTCGGCTTTTCCCTATATTCAGCAGGGAATAACCGGCTCCGCCTCCTCCAACAAACCTGGCAAGAGCAAACCAGACCAGAAAAAAAATAAGGATAGGTACGACCCAGGAAAAAAGAATTTGTGATAGTAAACTAGGTTTGACGCTCCCATAGACAACTCCTGCAGCCTGCAATCGTTTTACTAAATCAGGATCATCAACTCTTACCGTTGAAAAAAGCCCGATTTTTGGTGGTTTCCCTTTTTCTTCTGGTTTTGAAATCAGCATTTTTCCATAGATTTCATCTGGGGTAATTTTGCATTCGATTATTTCTTTTTGATTTAGTTTGTTGAGAAATTCACTGTAAGGAATGGTCGAAACTGTTGCCTTCTGAAGGCTCTCTTGCCATAACCATACAAGAAAAAGAGCAATTCCAATCTGAACAAGAAACCTTAGGTAAGGGAAGGGGGGTTCGGGTTCTTTTTTTGTGGGAAAGTTTTTTTTGGGAGGAGAAAGTTTCATTGCTTGAGTTGATTTAACGGAACTACATGAAGCATTTTGGAAAATATAAAATCTAAAAAGAAACTAATAAAGAAGTAATTCAAAAGGTTTTAAGAAAGAAAATAATTCTTTTGTTTTTCAGAAATAGGCATCTGGAGTTTGCTCATCACTGCCAGCATATCTTCCCAAACTTTTCTTTTATTTGCAAGAGAAGGGTTGTGAAGCAAATAGGAAGGATGATACGTAGCTATTAAGAAAGCTCCATTAAAATCGATAAATTTTCCTCTAACTTCGCTAATTTTTATGCCTATTTTTCCAGTCAATCCTTCATAAGCCGTAGCCCCAAGAGCAACAATCACCTTCGGATTAATTAACCGTATTTGAGATAACAAATAGGGTAGGCAGGTAGCCATTTCTTCAGGAGTTGGTTTTCGATTTCCTTTTTGGCCTTTAGGGATGTCAGGTCGACATTTTAAGACATTCGCTATATAGACTTGATCGCGACTTAATCCCATAGCTTTGATCATCTTTGTCAAAAGCTGACCTGCTGGACCAACAAAAGGTTCTCCCTGTTGGTCTTCTTCTGCTCCAGGGGCCTCACCAACAAACATCAATTTACTCAAAGGATTTCCTGAGCCAAAGACAGTCTGAGTACGGAACGCCACAAGATGCTGGCAATATTGACAATTTTCTACCTTTTTTTTTAAAAGGTTGAGCTCTTGATCCACTTTTTCCTTTGGCGTTATCTTCTGATAGCTGGTATTGAGAGAGGAAGATAAATCCGATAGCTTGTTTGTCTTCGATGCTTCTATGGATTGTTCGGTCTCTTTTTTTAAAGTCCTTGGGAAAGAGAGATGGGTATAACCAAGGCTTTGAAGGATTTCAAGATACTTATAGATCAACGGCTTGATCTTTCCATGGTTGATTTTTTCCATAAAAGAATTCTAATGCCTCTTTAAAATCTTGAGGGAGAGGAGCAAAAATTTCGACAATTTTTTCCTTTTTCGGATGCAAAAACTTTAATCCATAGGAATGAAGCAACATTGGAAATGGATATTTTCTAACGCCTTTCCCATACAATGGATCACCAATAATAGGATACCCAAGATGGGCGAGGTGAACCCTGATTTGATGGGTTCTTCCAGAAATAGGCCGACACTTCAGCATAGAAGCTTCTGAAGAAGCATAAAGAAGAGAAAATTGAGTTTCTGATTCCTTCCCTTTTGTCAAATGAACGGACATTTTTTTTCTATTTGTAGAATGCCTTTGGATATTCGATTTATAAGTAAAGGATTGATAAGGAAATCTGTTTTTGCATAAGCAGATATAGGTTTTTGTTATCTTTCTTGTAGAAAACTGCCAAAGAAGTGCTTTTAGAGCCTCTTCTGTTTTTGCAATAACCATTACTCCAGAGGTATCTTTGTCTAATCTATGGACGATTCCAGGGCGATGAAGAGCAACACTAGGTAAAGAATGACCATAGTGGAAAAGTAGGCCGTTGACTATAGTCCCTGACCAGTGACCACATCCAGGATGGACGACTATACCTCTTTGTTTATTAATAACTATAACTTCTTCATCCTCAAAAAGAATGTCTAGAGGGATATTCTCAGGGCGAGGAGAAAAGGTATTATCATTCTCTTCGGCATCAAGGATTTCAATTTCTTCTCCGCCACGAATCAAATAAGAAGGTTCAATGGGGGTACCATTTTTAAAACGAAGTGTCCCATTTAATATTTTTTTTTAATCTTGTTTCTCGATATTTTTAAAATCGAAGCTAAAAAAGTATCTATTCTTTGTCCCGCTCCTTTTTCCATCTCGACTTTTGAAACAGACTGTTGTCGAATTTCCCCCATAAAACCTTCAGAAGAGCAATTTAAATGGAATATTTTTAAGATTCAGTCGACCTTCCTACTTCTACCTCCATGACATCGAGGTCTCCGTCATCTCCAATGGCTTCAACAGGGCAGCCTTCTTTAGCTTCCCTGCATTGTTCTTCTTCTTCTGGTGTCTGAGGCTGTTTGTAAACATAGGAATGGCCACCGTCATCGTTTCTTTTGAAATTGGCAGGGGCCGTCTCCCTGCATAAATCACAATCTATACATTGCGTATCGACGTAATATTTTCCAAAAACGTTTCCTGGATATTTATTATTTCTATCAGCCATTTTAACCTCTATTATTCTCTACTTTCTATTTATACTTAATGTACTATTCCCGTCAAGCCTCAATAACGGTGACGAGATTTTTACGCCCCGATCTTTGCGAGGACCTCCATCACTCCACAGTCCCTGGATAGCCTTCGCTCCAATCCGTTTTCACAGACGTCAATATTTTTAAAACAATTTTACATTATGTCAAAGAGATATTAAAAAAACAGTATCTTGTAACAGAACCATTCTATGTCTTTTGGAAAATAGTTCCTCTATTTAGAAAACTGTATATGGAGATCAAAAAGAGAGGACATAAGAAAAGGATGAAAAAAGAGATTTTTTTTTCACTTTTATTAGATAAATCTTTAGGCAATTCTTAAAAGTGAATTAAAAGAAAACCCATTTTTTAACAATGACTGTTTTTATAACAGGGACAGATACTGGGGTAGGAAAAACAGCCTTTAGCTATGAGCTTGTGAAATATTGGAGAGAAAAAGGATACAATGCCATTGGCTTAAAACCTATTTCTACTGGTGGAAGAGAGGATGCTATAAGACTTTGGGAAGCATCCGACAGAAGAACCAGTTTGGACAACCTTAATCCATTTTATTTTTCTGAGCCTATGGCGCCTGCGATTGCTGCAGAGCTAGAAGGAAAATTCATCCATCTTATGGACGTGCAAAAAGCGATTGCTCACATGATGGAGAGCTTTAGTCATGTTGTTATTGAAGGGATAGGTGGATGGCTGACCCCTATTTCACGAAAATGGCTTTTAAGAGACCTCGTTCAAATCCTCCACTGTTCTGTTGTTATTGTTGCGCATACCCGACTCGGATATCTTAACCATACATTTCTTACAATCGAAAACATCCTGGCCGCAGATGTTTCTATCAAGGGCCTTGTATTGAACCAATATGCTTCTTTGGGCGTTGTTCCAATGGCGATAGAACTCATTGAAACAAGATATAAAATCCCAATAGCCCTAATAGATGATTTTGGAAAAAGTCCTTTTCGTTGTCCTCAATGGTTAGAAGATGCTTCCTCTAATTCTTTGTAACCGAAATACTTTTTTTCACGAATAATTTCTACTACTCTTATTGGTACCAATTCTTTCCACCGGGGGTCTCCTGACTTAATATATTCTGTAACTTCCTTTGGAGAAAAAGATTTAAGGGGTGGATTAATGGGATGCAAGGGGATCAAATGATTCGATTCCAGTAGATAATTGTAGATATGTTTGATTGGACCTTTTATCTCCAGATTTTCGGCAGTTATAAGTTTGGAGGTTTGAGGATCAAACGTAGGATAGACATAAAGTTTGATTTTTTTTTTAAAAAGTCTACCCATGGCTTCCAGAATACCTCCTTCGACATATGAATAGTATTTTTCGTTAAAAAGTTCTTGAAGAAGAGGGATTCCCAGAACCAGACCAATGAGATTTTTGGTAAAACGGTTCAAATAAGTCGAAATTTCATAGAATTCAGCGTAATTTGAAATTAGAACATGTTGTTTTAATGCACAGAGGAGTTCAATTCTTTGGATAAAATTTTCTTTATCGATCGTGCCCATTTCGGTTAAAAGATTGCGGGTAGTAATCTCCATTATTTCTAGTTTGGCGGCATCGGCAATTTCTGGTTCCTGTAGAAATTTGGCTCTGGCCACTTCCATCATTTCCATATTGAGATTTGTCACAGGTTCAAACCTTCCTCTTTCAATCAATATAGCTTTTTTATAGAGAAGATCCGAAGGCTGAACAGCTTTTCCATTAGGTGTAAACAGAATTACTGGAGTGAGCCCAGAAACTAGGAGTTGTAAGTTCAACAATCTTAAGTCAATTTTTTCGAATAAATGCCCAGAGGTATCGATTAAATCGATTTCAATTTTCCCTGGGGCAATATTATCCATCAACGATTCTATAAAAAGCACTAGATCTTGATTGTAATAGAAAGCTCCATAGATCAAATTGACTCCCAAAATCCCGAGTGTTTCTTGCTGTTGTAGCCGTTCCTGCTCAAGAAATCGAACATGAATGATAACATCATTCCATTTTCCCATTGGATTGTCTTGAAATCTAATTCCCATCCAACCATGACAATCCATTCGCTGTTGATATCCCTGAATGGTAACGGTATCAGCAAAGACAAAAAATTGTGTGTTTTTTCCTCGCTTAACCTCCAGTCTGTCGATCAAAAGGTCATATTCATGGTCTAGCATTCTTGAGAGCCTTTCTTGACAGACGTATCTTTCAGTAGGCCCATATATGGCATCACTGACTGTCATGTCATAAGCAGAAATGCTTTTAGCAACCGTTCCAGCAGCTCCTCCAACTTTGAAAAACCAGCGGACCACTTCTTGCCCACCACCAATTTCAGCAAACGTTCCATATTTTTGGGAATCAAGATTGATTTGTAGTGCTTTTTGATGGGTGGTTAAGGTTGATTTGTCCATGAGATAAAATAATCTACTCGCTTGTAGGGAAATTCAAAAACTATTGCGAGTATTGTCTTCTTGTATTTCTGCCACTTGTCATATTCAAGAAAAAATCGTAGATATGAGAATCATGTACCTTAAAGAAAAACAAAGAGACTATTTTGGAACAGCTCTCTCAATAGAAGAATTAGATGCAAATCCCTTGCGACAGTTCATCAAATGGTACGAGGTCGCCCTAGAAACCGAACCCTTTGAACCAAACGCCGTGGCGTTAGCTACTTCAACCAATCAAGGGGAAACTAAAGTTCGCTTTGTTTTAATCAAAGCAATTGATGAGAAAGGCTTTCTTTTTTTTACAAACTACTCTAGTATCAAAGGCAAACATCTTGAAGAAAATCCAAAAGCCTCTTTTGCTTGTTATTGGCCAACCCTTTATAGACAAATTTGCGTCAGTGGCACCTGTGAAAAGACTAGCTATGAATTGTCCCTTCGTTATTTCCAAACGCGACCTTTCTTAAGCCAAATTGCTGCATATACTTCTCCACAAAGTCAACCCATTCCAACTGATAGAACATACATGGAAACTCTTTTCGATCAAAATAGAGCCAAATACGCATCCCTAACCGTTCCTATGCCTGACAACTGGGGAGGATATCGATTGATTCCAGAAAAAATAGAATTTTGGCAAGGCAGAGAAAATCGTTTCCATGACCGTTTTCTTTATTCCAAAGAAGCTTCCGGCCAATGGAAAATTGAACGATTGGCTCCTTAGCAGTTTATAATAAAAAGAAACTTTATTTTATGATTGACAAAAATTTTTATCTTAAGTTCTTCTATGAGAAAGAACTTTAACAATAAATCTATATGGATAAGTAAAATCCATATGGATAAGTAAAACAAGTTAACTAACTTAAAGGGCATTACTCTATATGAAAAGAAAATTTCACAAAGCTATTGTTCTAGGAATTTCTTCTCTTTTTTTCTCATCTTCTCTTTTTGCTCAAGATATAATGAAAGACGGAAAGAAGTTTTATGAAATGAATTGTGCTGCTTGCCATCAACCAACGGGTACTGGTGTTCCTGGGGTTTATCCACCTTTAGCCGGAACAAAAATCGTTAATGGGGGCTCAAAAAGAGTTGTTGCTATTATTTTAAATGGCTTGCAAGGGCCCTTTAAGGTCGATGGCACTCAATACAACGGAGTGATGCAACCCTGGAAAGCCATATTATCCGACGATCGGATAGCTGCGGTGGCAACCTACATTAGACAATCATGGGGTAACAAAGGAACTCCTGTAACAGTCGAACAGGTCAAAGCTGCTAGAGAAGAATATAAAGGTCGAACAGCTCCTTTGAGTGAAGCAGATGTTAATGCTATTCCTGATGAGGATATAAAGCCTTAAAAACAATTGTGTGGAGAAGAGTAATGTTTCGTCGGAAGCAAGCATAAAGAGTGGGGTAGTGCGGGTTGAATCTCTAAGCCCTTGTTAAAAACTAGGGCTTTTGTAATGTGAAAAATAGAAATGATAGAATGAACTGAAGTCTCTGAATTCTGAAAGATATAAAGAACGTTTGCTTCCGTCAGTTTGGGTTTTAAAAACTCTGATCTCTATGACCGCCAAAAGTCAGAGTACCTTTTTTTCTTTTCTCATCCAATCTGTTTTATCTATCTGTACCACGCATACCATTCTACTTTAAATTTCTCGTCGATTTTCCAAACATTTTCAAATTGCCACCGTACTTTTCCTTTTTCTAATCGATACCCTTTCGGATATATAGAGAAAAAACTCCCATAGATCCATTGCATATAGAAAGAAGAATTTGTTTTACCAATTCCTGGTATTGATCGAGCAATCCCTGAAAGATCAAAAGTAAATGAAATTTCATCGAAGGGTGAGGAGCCACTACCAGTAACTCCAACATTGTTTATATACTCGAAAGAATCTTTAGTAGCAGAGGTAGCCAATACAAGAAATTCAGCCTGCAAAAAGGTTGTCACTGTTTTGTTTTTAGGCCAATAGATATCTGCTGCCCAATAATATTGACAATTATGTTTTGTTTTTACATAGAACCAATTCCACTGACTGATCTGTCTTCGACTAATAGGAACAGTGACTCCATCAACCCAATATTTCATCCATAAAGCTGGAAATCTTGGGTCTTCTTCAAAAATTGGAACATTTTTTTCCCAATGCTCGTAATCATGGGTATGCACCTTGTATTGTTGAGTAAAAATCACATGAGCTTGTAAAGTTCCAGGTTGGTTTGGATTAGGTAAAAGAATAAGTTGAGCGTAACTGTCCAATCGACTCTTATGAAAAGCTCTTTCTAAGGTCTGCTCAAAGGCTTTGCAACAAAAACATAAAAAAAATAAAGAAATTAAAGATAGAGTCTTCTTTTGAACAATCATTAAAAAGAATATTTTCCATATTTTACGATTTTCTTCTCTGCTCTTTTGGATTCATCCAGTTGTGCGGGAAACTCCGGCATTCATGCCGGGGAGGGATAGCGCGGCGGCATAAGCCGCCCCAGTTCCCGCCGTCTCCTTTGTCCAATGCTATCTTGGTCCACGAATACCCATATCCATCTGCACGCCCGACCAAGGTAGAGAATCAGTGCTTGCCTTCCCTTGCACCAGCCCATTACCGGTCTGGACTTCAAAACTTCCACTGGCACGGATGGCAACACGGCCAAGGTAGGTGCCAACTTTCTTCCCGGTTCTGCCCACGGCCCCTATCAGCTCGCCGGTCTGAAACCCGAAGGCGCTTTTGCTTCTGGTCAGGTATACGTGCGGGAAGCCGTACTTCGTGAGGCGTGTGCGCTGATACCTGCCGCGCTCCATGGCCTGCACCTGTAATACCGGCTGCTTCCAGCACTCCACAGCGTCCACATGCCCCACACAGGCCGCGTCCAGGCAGTGGGTCTTGGGAATACTGAGCCGATACCGATTCCACTTCGTCCGGCCACCACTGGCGACTTCGACCTCCAGGCCCCTCGCCTTGAGTCTCTGAAACAATGCCCACCCGCTGCTATTCACCGCTGCATCATCCCGCAACGGAGACTTGGCCTTGGCCATTATCTTTTGGGCAGGTTCCGGCGCTTTTACTAAGAATTGCTCCAGGGGCTGATTCCCCTTGCGCTGATTGCAGGGGTGAGAAGTGAGCGTGAGATTGCTCAGGCGGTCGCTGCCGCCCTTTGAGCAGGGATGGATATGATCAATCTCCAGCGGTAATCCAGTGGCGTCACAATAAGCGCACTTGCGGCCCCACTTCTCCAGCATATACTCCCGCACTTCGTAGCCAAACAAGCTGCCTTGCTGGTACTCCGTTCTGGAGATTTCGGGATGCTTCAGGGCCAAAGTGTCGAACCGCACCAGTTCCTGCGATAAGGCGGTAATCGGCCTAAGACGACCGATCCGTGTCACCCACCTCAGCACTGTAACCACCCGATGCCGCAAACTTGGTGCAAGCCAGCCTTTCGGCCTGGTCCGGTTATCGAACCGTGACGGACGATACCTCAATTTCCCACGCCGCCGCCGTCGAAACGCCCGCCGCCTAGTCAGCGCATCCCAGATAGCCTCTCCTCGATGCTGCCATTCCAGCAGCATGTGCACGGGGATGGCACGGACGATTTCGCTGGTGCTTGCATCCACTGTCTCTTTTCCCCGCACCCACACCATGCCGGTAGCCTTACTGCCAGGGTCCAGCTTCAATCGCAGAGGCTGCAAGGCGGAATCTTCCACCCTGCGGTCCACCGGAGGGATGGTAAAGGGCACCATCCGGTCAAAGCAGGCACCTCCGCGCTCCAGTAGCATCCACGCCCGCTTCTCCGAGCACGGCATCAGAGCCTTCTTCCTTTTGTCCAAAACGAATACCACCATTTTTCTCCTAAGTCCTTAGGGGCCTTGTAAGGCCGCCTTGCGGATATTGCCCCGCGCAGCGGTCTCCCCTCGGGAAGGTCTGCAACCGGCTCACACCTTGCGGTGTCGGTGAGAACCTTCGGACCTTTGCCTTTGCCCAGCATGATTCCCACCTTCCAGTGTCCGGGACTGAGGAAGCATCCCGGAGTGGGTCTTAACGACCTGTTGCAAACGGAGCGGACTGACTACCGCTTTCCCTGGTCAAACCCAGCCTGACTCACAAGCTCCGCCCTTCAGGGCTGAATAGTTGACTTTTATTTTAAGAGTTTAAGTTTTTTATTTTCTTGCTTTGATTTCACTGCTGCCAAAGGTCCTTTTGGTCTGTTTGATTTGATGCTGTGTGAAAGATCATGAGGAGTTGCATGCAATTTAGCTTTAAAGACTCTATTGTTTTCAACTGATTTAAGAGCATCCACGCTTCGCTTCTTTTTCTGAGTATAAAGAGAAGGCAAAGAATTTTTCATGCCACTTTCTTCTCTTTTAACTTCAAATATCTTTTCTTTTGTCAAAAGCTTGTACCCATTAGCCTGTGAGGCTGTTTTAGCCATTAAAATAGGATCGGTAGCATAAAAAACTGCACTCACTCTACCTTCCACTGATTTTTTGGGGATGTAATTGCATTTTGCTCGTTGAGCCATCACCATAAGAAAATCGTTTAGAGTCATGTCAAAAATCACATATGGTTTATCATCATCCAGAGAATCATTTTGCAGCATTTCCTCTCCAGAGGTTAAATCTCTTTTTTTAAATCCTATATCGATATCCAAAGCATTGGAAGAAAATGATGATTCTTGTAGCTCTTGAGCAAGACAAAGGGAGAGATAAAAACAGGAAATCACAAAAAAACCAAGCCTAGCTCTATTCATGTTGTTGAAAAATATTAGAAAAATGAGCATTAAGGGTTATCTTTTTAAAGAATTATAAATCTGAATCTCCCCATAGACACCATTTTCATCCATCACTACCCTTGGCCAAGGAATTCTTACTTCAACTCCTGCTTGATCTTGCAGAATAAGAGCAGTGCTTTCGATAGAAAGAACTTTAATTTTTTGCAATTGATTTAAGGTTCTTAATAAAAACACATCCCCAGGATGAAACACTCGGTTTCCAATAATAACTTCCTTGCCTTCTTGAAATCCTCGAATTGGTATACTTGAAGCAAGATCAGCAAGGGAATCCTTTGGATTATCCATTGAGGATCCAGTTAAAAATGTTCCTTGAACAGGAAGGCCAAAAGCATCAATGCCATTCGCAGGGAGAGGAACAGGTTTTCTGGAAGTCAATTTTCTGGAAGTCAAAGAAGAAAGATTTGAATGGGAAATTTCATCACAGAATTGATCGTATTGCAAGTCATATGACTCGATAGGATCAGTTTTCCTTATTAGCATTTTTCCTTCATCTAGTGTTTTTGCTAATAAGAGGATAAGAGCTCCTAAAGGCATTAAAAATATTAAGGGATGAACTGACAAAAAACGCCAAATAGGTAGAGGAAATTTAGGAATCCAGGATTGAGTGCCAGTGAGCTCTTGATTATTTTTTAAGAGAAGGAAAAGGCGAAAGAAGCTGAATTTTCTCATTGGTTTTCTCCATGGGTTTTAATGGATTCATTTTTGATTGTGATTGTTCAAAGCTATTGCGTTTGTAAATGAATTCACAGGTTAGAGCCCCAGCATTCTGATGAATAGAAGGAGGAGCTAGAACAATCGATACTGGAGTAAAATCGGGGAGTTCATCGAAGCAAAATTCTAAAAACTGAACTACAGCTCCAGATCTCGCTTCGGCTCTAATGCCAATCCCCATAGGGTCATGAAAAATGCTTAATAGCCTAAAATCGTTTCTTTGCCTTTGAAATCGAGACAGGACATCAATCAATATGGCTTCTGTGTTTTGCTTTACCCTTGATTCATACCATATTTTTGAATTTCTAGCTTTTTTTTCTTGTGTAACAACCCTCTGAATATAATTTTGTGCTTGTTCATATTCCTTTTCCATATTCAGCTTTTTGCTTGTTTTCTGTTGAAGATAACTAACGAGTAATTCTGAAAAAAACCAAGCCAGACCCAATAGACAAATAAAAAAAGAAACTCTCAGAATGAAATTTTTCATCGCAGATCTTCTTTAGAAAGAAAGCAAGTCAAAGTCGCTCTTATTTGCTCCTTTTTTTCTTTGAGTAGTTCAATATTGGAAAATTCAAATTTTACTTTTTTCCCCACACTCTTTTCAAAAGCCAGAGAAACAAGAGCACAGTAAAAACCCAAAGTTTCTATACTATTTGGTTCTTCAGAATGAACCTTCAGAATGCACCTAATCCTATGAGAAGTATCAAGCAATTCCATATGGAATTGCTCAATCTGTAGTCCAGGAACATCTGAAAAACAGACAGCAGCTACAAGATTGGCTGGATTGATTTCGTTAATAATCTCTTTGTGAAATCGATTAGTCCACAAAAGCAGCTTTTCAATGTTTTCTTTTTCACGTAGAATCTTTTCTTCTTCTTTGAAATTGGCCTTCCAAGGATAATTTTTTAAAATCGTAAAGATTAGAATAATCCGATACAAAAAGATCGTTGACAAAATAATTACAAATAAGTAACCGACAATATTTTCGATTCTTTTCCATCTATTATTTTTCGTTCCGATCGAAGTGGTGGTTTTGTTCTGTTCTTTTCTTATGGAAAGCAAAAAATTATTTTCTTTAGTTTTATTCTCCATGTCTATTGGCTTCATTTGATTCATTTTTGTTGTAAGGCGATCTGTTTTAATTCTTCAATTTTTGGGTAAATAGAGATTGCTTAAGGTAAGCCAATATTTTCCTTCTGAATAAAAAACGACACCGGTTGCTGGAACAAAAGAGGATTTGGAATTTAATCGGAGAGCCTCCACAATATATCTAGGTGGCAATGTTTGGGGAAAAACTCTTTTGGCTCGAAACTCGGTTCCTATCGGTAAAAGAATTCTCTTTGCATAGACAAGCGGACTTGAAAGCATAAAACCTTCTTTCGATGGGACAACTCTTAATTGGGAGGCAGAAAGCAGATAATCGATTTTTTGGCATTCTATGTTTTGAGGAAAACTCGACAAATAAGAAGACTGAATAGAGCATCCTGTATAAAAGAGATTGAAGAGAAAAAATAAACCCAATCGATTAATAGTAATTTTTCCCATCTCTTTTTTATTAGGTCAGTTCAAATTGAAAAATGGCCGACCTATTTAATAAAAAGAAAATTTTGTAATGGAAAAAAAATATATTCTTTCTAATAAATCAGATAAATGCTCCCTCTTTCAAAGATGGCTTATTAGTGGTTTTGAATTAGCTTTGCTTTTTTCTCTTTGTGCCAAGATTTTCAATAGAGTAACATTACTTTTAGTTTTTCCTTTCTGTTATTTCTGTTGGTGTGTTTTCTGGGAATGGAAAATTCAAAGTCGACCTTTCCATTGGATCATGGGACAAAAGATTATGGCAGAAAATAAAATGGATTTGAAACGTGCTGTTTATCGAGGTGTATTGCGATTATTTTTTCCTTTTGTTTTTTTAGGATTTTCAAAAGTAAGCTTACTGGATCTATTAAGTCGATGTCGATGGAGCAAAACCAGGTTCATTTTGAAAACTGACATCTATTTAAAATCTGTCTCAAAAATGATTTTGCTTTTCTACTTTGCTCTAAACTATTCTGCAGCTTATGGGAAAAAATGTCTCATGTCATTTCTATTGGCTATTTCCTGCTTCCTCCATCGACACCGCCCTTGCAAAACGAAAAATTCACAACCTTCAAGTTCATAAAAGTCGCTGTCCTCTTACAAGAGGAGCGCACTACAATTGAATAACTTATCTACTCATTTTGTTCATCGTTTGGCGTTTGACATCCTCCCCATGCCTAAAGGCAGGGGATTCCTGGAGATAACTGACCAGATTTAGCCAGGGCAAGCTCTCCGATGAGGGTGTTGAGGTTTTGATAGACCCTGACACTCTCATCGGCCTCACT
>Ga0272448_1002929_pt1 | contig 20812 bp, 18 predicted proteins | sample YNPCB0191_FD_202220 | JGI IMG/M metagenome (GOLD analysis project Ga0272448, IMG submission 202220) | Hot spring sediment microbial communities from Yellowstone National Park, WY, United States - YNP-CB-019-1 | ecosystem: Environmental > Aquatic > Thermal springs > Hot (42-90C) > Sediment... | reverse complement strand
TTTTTAGCATTCTAGGGGCAATCGCCGAGTTCGAGCTTGAGTTAATCCGGGATAGGACGAGGGAAGGCCTTGCGAGGGCCAAAGCACAAGGGAAGCGCCTCGGTAGGCCTCCGAACCCTGCAAGGACGGAGGAGATTCTCAGATTGCGAGCAGAAGGCCTTACCTTGCGGGAGATCGGCAGGAGACTCGGGATAAGTCATCAAGGGGTCAAGCAGCGCCTCAGAAGGCATAGGCTACAAAATCGGGTGAGAAATTCGACATGAATCCAGTAACAAGCTCCAATGATGCCCAAGGCGGGGCTACCGAATCGGACGATAAATTTACTAGCTCGCTGGTCGATACAGAATCGGGAGGGCGTGAAGAAATGCCAAGAAAAACGCCCTTCCTGAGATGCCTAACTGGATATGTGCAATATATGAAGGAAGAAGCAAGATATGCAGAAAGGACGGTCAAGGAATACCGCTGGGCAATAATACGGTGCCACGAAATCGTCAAAGAAGGTGGCGGTCCGGATAATCCGATCAGGATTTCCGAGAAGGACCTGCAATATCTTCTTGACCATTTGACAGGGAGCACAAAGAATCGGCAATACTATTGGACAGCATACGCAGGTTTTCTGAGATGGATCGGCAATCAGTCCATTCTCAGAATAAAACCCAAATGGCCCCTTTCTGCAAGAACCTATGTAGACTGGCTGGAACCGGAGCAGGCGATAGTGCTCAGAGAGGCTGCGATGAGCTCGGATCCGCTGACTGCCTTAGTCGTCCACTTGGAGCTCGATCTCTGCCTCAGGCGGATTGAGATTCTTCGCTTGAGGCTTTGCGATATACATGAAAACAGGCTCGATGTGCTCGGCAAGGGCAGGTTCGGCGGAAAACCGAGGACGGTCTCTTTGGTGCCGAAGGAATCGCAGGAGATAATCCAGAGATATCTGCAGTATCGAGCATTGGCGTTCTGCCACAAAAATACAGACAGACTGGTACCATTGCAGAGGACCGCCTTGGACAATGTGCTCAAGAGATTGCAGGATAAGACAGGGATACGCTTCCTTGGGCATCACACATTGAGAAGGACCGGAGGCCGTCTAATGTGGTTAGCAGGTGTCCCAATCGAGACGATAGCCTCGATTATGGGGCATGAATCGACGGACATGACCCTCCGGTACATTGGGGTCAATTTGACCGACCAAACCAAGGCCTTCGAGGCAGTGAGAAATTTGCACATCCAGTTGCAAAAAACGCCGAAAATTGTACCTTTTTGTAGTCTGCCAGTAAAATAGATGGACCCAGCGGGATTTGAACCCGCGACCTCTTCCTTGCGAAGGAAGCGATCTTCCGCTGATCTATGGGCCCGTTGTTCCTTTTATCTGCTCGATTGAAAACCTACCTGTATTTCGCCAAAATGTTATCGATTATCTTGTCCGTGACGCCGAGGTACGATTCGGGGTCGAGGCATTTTTCTATCTCCTCATCACACAGAAGCTTGCTGATCTCTTCTTGCTCCTTTAGCGCGCATTTGAAATCCTTCCCAGTCTCCGCGCAGGTCATCGTACATCTCCTGAGCAGCTCATGAGCATCCTGGCGACCCATGCCTTTCTCGACGAGCTTCATTATCACCGATTCTGCCATTATCTGCGCACCGGCCATCTCCAGGTTCTTTCGCATCTGTTCCTTGTTTACGACCAGTGTCCTGAGCAATCTTTCGCATTTCTCGAGTATATCATCGAGAAGTATGAACGAATGCGGGATAGTGAACCGCTCCGCAGCGGAATTAGTAAGATCCCTCTCGTGCCAAAGTATCGCGCACTCGAAAGTAGGAGTCATGAATCCGCGGATGACGCGCGCGAGGCTGCAGATGTTCTCCGCCATGACAGGATTTCGCTTGTGCGCCATCGTCGAACTTCCGACCTGCTTTTTCGAATCGAAAGCCTCCGAAACCTCGTTGATCTCAGACCTTTGCAGATTCCGGATCTCGGTGGCTATCTTCTCGATGGAGGTCGCAATGTTACAGATCACGGCCATGAGCTCGATATATCTGTCCCTGGCGACTATCTGTGATGCCCCCTCCTCAATCCCGAGCTCGAGCTTGTCCATTACGAATTTTTGAATCTCTAGAGCCTTAGGACCGAATCCCGCGCCCGTACCGACGGCACCGCTCATCTTGCCCACGCATATCCTCGGCATGAGCTGATGCACCCTCTCTATGTGTCTGTTGATCTCCAATGAGTATATCGCCATCTTGAGCCCAAATGTTATCGGGAGCGCGAACTGGCCATGAGTCCTGCCGACCATTATGGTTTTCCTGTGCTTATCTGCGAGTTCCGCGAGCACAGATCGCAATGCCAGCAGGTCCTCTACGATTATCCTGAGGGCATCTCTGATCTGCAACGCAGTAGCGGTATCCAGGATATCGTTTGAGGTTGCACCCAGGTGTACATACTTCCCGCCCTCTCCGCTCTGCTCCGCGAGTGTGCGCACGATTGCGGTGATCTCGTGATTTATCTGCTTGTCGAGCTCGTTCACTCTCGATAGCGTGACTATCTTCGTGTTCGCGGATTTCTTGATGAGCTCTGCGTGTTCATGCAATATGTTGCCTACCCGGGCGTGAGCTTCCGCAAGCGCGGCTTCTACATCGAGGATGTATTGCAGCCTGGTCTCCTCTTGAAATATCCTCTTCATCTTGTCTCTGCCATATCTGAATTCGAGAGGACAGACAGACATCGCAAATACCGGGCGAGTATCTGAGTATCGAATTTTAACCTTTCCATCCTCGCAGACATGCTGACTCGTGTTATCAGCTCTGATACTGGCGTGAAAACGGCTTTATTTGTCATTAGCGCTGAAAAAAAGAGATGATGAACGAGAAGGGCAACGACGCGAAGATAACCAAGCTTCTCGCAGATGTATACTCCCAGCGAATATTATCATACACCTATAGGAAGCCGATGTCCGCTCAGAAGCTGAGCGCGCTATGCCATATACCGATCGCGGCGTGCTACAGGCGGATACACGACCTCGAAAGGGCTGGGATGCTTTTCGTCGCCGACGAGAAGGAGATATACAAGGGCAGGAAGGTAAAGCTATATAGATGTTCGTTGCGACACGCGGTCTTGCGCTTCTCCGACGGGAAGTTCAAAGTCAATTACGACCTGATTCTCGAACCGAACGGGAATAACGGTGACAGCCTGCAATCCGACCTTGAGCCCTCCGTCCAGGCCAGAGAAAGCGGTCTTGGCGATGACGGAAGCAAAGACGGCGATTGTAGCGGACAGATGGTTTAGCCTTTAGTTGATCGTCTGTCGAGCTCGTTATTGACGATCACGATGCAATGATCCGCATGTAGGCTCTTCGTGCCCAGAGAGACCTTGACGGGCTCGTATTGGAACAGGATGGATTCCTCCTCTTCTAGCAGGTCTTGGTCGTCCCCCAGGACGAAGGTCACATCCTGCTCGAAGCTCGGGAGCTGCCGTATGTCCTGCCCGTCCTCCTTTAGATAGTAGATGGCTGATTGCTTTGCAAGTATCGAGATGACATCGGAATAGCTCCTCGAAGAGACGTATATCCCGGGCGATGCCCTCGTCTCGCCATCAGCCCTTGTGCTCAGCGCGTTCCTGATCAACGCTGCTGTCGAACGCTCGTCCGGGTTCAGGTACCTGAGCTCGGAGCCGACGAACCTGATCGTCCTTGGCGGATTGGGCGGACCCTGGAGCACCAGATTGATCTCGACGTCCTCCCTTATCCCATGGGATAGAAAGAACGCAGCGTTGACGCATCTCAGCAGAATGTCGAGCCTGCCGGTCGCTCCTGCGAGGTCGTCCAAAGAGAAATCAGGAGAAGTGGTCGCCCTATGTCCTATGACAAGGAATCTCCTCACTCGCACTCACCCCAGAGATCTCTCGTCCATACTCATCTGCTTCAGTAGCTGACGGCGCATCTTCCTGTTCCCCAAAAAACCTTTGATCGCCTTCTTGGACATGTTATATTGCCTGAGCAATTCTCTTACGTCCTTCGGAGAGGTACCCGACCCCCTGGCTATCCTCAACACCCTGCTCGATTTGATTATCTTCGGATCCTCAAGCTCCTCCTCCGTCATTGAGTCCATAATGACCTTGAACTTTCTCAGCCTGTCCTGGGATTGCTCGATGTCCTTATCGGAGAGCTTTCCTGATAACCCGGGTATCATCTGCATGACTTTGCTCATCGGTCCGACGCCCTCGAGCATCTTCATCTGCTCATACATGTCCTTCAGGGTGAATTTACCGGAGGAGAGTTTCCTGGTCATCTCCTTTGCTTTCTCCTCGTCCATGACCTCCTGTGCCTTCTCGAGCAGAGACTGAAGGTCTCCCATGCCCAGCAGCCTCGATACGAACCTCGTCGGGTCGAACTTCTCGAGGTCTTCCAGGTGCTCGCCGACGCCTATGTAGCAGATCGGCGCACCCGTCTCGGCGACTGCCGAAAGCGCGCCTCCGCCTTTCGCGGACCCATCCATTTTTGTAAGGATGACCCCCGTGATCCCGACGGCATCGTTGAATGCCTTCGCCTGTGGGCCAGCCTGCTGTCCAATGGTGGCATCCATGACCAGGAACTTCTCGTCTGCCCCGGCCTCTTTCGAGAGCTCCCTTATTTCGTCAATCAACGAATCCTCGAGCGAATGGCGGCCCGATGTGTCGATTATGATGACGTCTTCGTCCTTGAACTGCTTGAGCCCTTCCCGAACTATCTTGATAGCTCTTGTCTCGGAGGGATCACCGTAGACCGGTACGTTCAGTTTCTTGCCTATTTGGACAAGTTGGTCATAGGCCGCTGGTCGATGGACATCGCACGCGATCAGCGCAACCCTAAGCCCGCGTTTTTGCAGATGCTTTGCAAGCTTGCCCGCAGTCGTAGTCTTCCCTTGACCGTACAGCCCTACGAGCAATATCTTCTGCTTCTTAGGAAGAATCTCGTGTCCTTGCCCCAAGATCTTGACTATCTCATCGTACAATATCCTTATTACGTGCTCTCTCGAACTCATCCCTGCTGGCGGCTTTTCCGTTAGGGCCCTTCTTTCGAGGTTTCTGGTCATCCCGGCGACGAGTTTGACATTAACATCGGCCTGCAATAACGCCCTTTGGACGTCTCTCACTACATCTTTTACGATCCCTTGGTCAATGTAAGGGGCGTTTGCTATCTTCTTCAAGACATCTCTGAGCGATTGGCCGAGCCTTTCCAGAACCATAGAATCGGATACCTCTGTTTCCGTACTTGAAGACGATGAGGCATATTAATACGATTCTACAAAAAAAAGGGAAGGGAAGGGCTAGCCTTGTCAGAAGGGATGGGATGCACTCTAACAACTAGCCCAGAATTCCCGAGTTTCTATATGAAAAGCGGGGTATAAATAACTTTGCAGATAGGCACCGATGAGGTGCTCGCGACCAACTATAAATAGCCAGATTTCTGTAGTATCATCAGATCCTCAGTGCTGAGCTTCTCCCCTGCCTTGAACCTGTCAAATATCTCAGCGGCCTCCTTTCGAGCCGAATCCTCATCCTTTTCTTTCTTCGATTTTCGGAGCTTCTGCTGCATGCCAGAGATTATTTTGTCATAATCATGGACCTGCCTGATGTGCTCGATATGCTTGCGATGCTCCTCGTCCGCCTTCAATTTAGTCTCTATGAACTTTTCCTGGGCCTGATCGGCCTCCTTTCGCAGCTTGTCCGCCTCGTCGAACAGCCGCAACATCTCATCGTGCTCTTTCTGGGCTTTCTCCGCCAACTCACTGACCTTCCGGTGCGCCTGCTCCGCGTTCCGTTTTGCATCCTTTAACTGCTTCTCGAGTTGCCGGATTTCCTCGAACTGCTCATATTCCTTCTCCATCGCCTTGATCTTCATCGATAGCTCGCCAATCTGCTCAACGAGCTCCCTTTCCTTGTCCGGTGGCAGGACGGTTGTCATGTGCTTCTTCTCGAGCGCCCTGAGTTGCGCCTTATTTTTCTTCAGAGGGAGCGTTCCCTGTGGCATCTTCTCCCGCTTGAGCTGTATGAGCTTCTCGCTCAGCTCCGAGACAAGCTTATTCCATTTATCCCGTTGGGCCTTCATTTCCCGAACTTCGGAATTGAGCTTGTCCCTTTTCTCCTTGTGCGCGTTCGCCTGTTCTATTCTCTCGCGGACCATAGCATTCAGCCGATCGCGTTTTTCCACCCATTCCTTGGTTTTATCATTGAGCTCGTCACGTAGCTTCCTGTGTTTCTCGGCCTCGGCGTTCTGCTCGGCCCGCTTCTCCTCGAGTGTGCTCAACAGCTCGGTCATTCAGATTACCAGTCACAATTAAAGGCAAAGTACGCCTAAAATGATTCCAATTAATAACTCTTTCTATGGACTGGACAATCCCGGTTATTCCGCCGGACAACGAGGCTCTCGGAAGATCTCTTCACGTCGGAAAGCTATCAGAAGAGCGATAACTCAGGTCGGTAGCGGAGCAGATTTATCAAATTTGATTTTAATTCGAGTGCGATTATACAGTTATCATGATTGATTATCTGGGCGAAATCGGTTTATCTATTGCAATCCGTGACATAGTTAGATGCAAGAATATAGCAAGCATTTGCATTCCGTTGTGACCGCTTCATATCAGTCCCGGAAGAAGATCGAAAGGCATGGGAAGGCGCAATCCGTCAATCGGGCAGTCAAGATGAGAATGAGGAAAGCAAAAAGCCGAGACATCGTACATGGAGAGAGACAAACCCCCGTCATGACATGCCCAGTCTGCGGATCCCCCTTGAAGGGAAAGCAAGGGTGCTGTGTGAACTGTGGTACAAAGATAGACGAGTCCGTCTCGGGAATCGGCTACACGCCAAAGCCGATCCTGCCGATTGAACGCTTGTTGTTCTTGCATCTAGATGTTGAGTCTGGCACGGTGAGCTATATCGAGTCGAACGGTGCGCAAGAGGTATTAAGGGAAATCGATTTGAAAGATGGAAAAATCGAGTGAGATGATGGGAGAAGCTGGGACCGCAGTAGATCAGGAGATGCTCCGGTCTCATGGTGGGATGGGATATATCGATGAAAGTGTGATAGGATGGATACCTTCAACAAGATTAAGATGATCTTCGATGAGCAGACCGCAACGATTCTTGAACTTACTGCTCAGGAACCCATGACCGCTTCGCAGATAGGCAGAAGATTAAACATTCCACATTCGGTATGCTATAGGAAGCTGAAAATGCTGATTGATGCGCAGTTGATATCGGAAATCAGCAGCCCGGGTCAGCCGTTCAAATGCGTTAAAGCCAAGCGGTATGCGTGTAATATCGACAAGGCATATGTCGCCCTTGAGCAGGGAGAGCTCAGATGCGTTCTCAAACTGAGGAATGAGAATCGGCTTCAGACCTTCAGGTTGAACAGGCTCGCATAGATCCCCAGAGTTCATCCTGACTTCGGGACCTCGAATCTTATTGAGAACACCGATTCAGTCACGTTCTCTGAACCCGCTCTTTCGGATGTCTTAAGGACGGCGCCATATATCTCCCCCAGGAGCCTGACGAGGAACGGGTCCATGTGCCTCGTGCCGTTGCGCTTTGATTCCTGGCGGACCTCGTAAGATGATAATATCTTGTTCGCCCCCTCGGCCTTTCTCGCGCGGATCTCCAGCGCTATCTCGTGTTCTGCCATCGCGTCAATTGCCTCTATGCATATCGTATCCGCGCGCGTGGCTCTGTACATCAATCTGATGACATGGAAGAGCAATTGTGCAAGGAGCGGATCCGTTCCTTTTATGTCTTCAGGCAGGTCTGGAAGTATGCACTCGATTTCAATGTCCGGGAATATCATGGAGAACCGGTGCGCTGCGTCTTTCATCGCCAGCAATATTTCCTCCCTGGTCCTCGTCCTCCTCACCAACTCCAACTCTTTGAAGACCTGTGCCGTTCCGAGGACAAGATATGATCCGGCACGCACCTGACGCTTAGCCCTGTCGATATAATTCCGCGCCTCGGCCGGGATGTCCAAGCTTTCTATCAGCTCAATATATCCAAGTATGCCTTGTATCTGGTTCTGCAGGTCGTGCGCGAACATATCGAGCAGGAAATGCAACGCCTCCTGCGTCATTCGCTCGGCTTCCAAGGCCTGTCTCGCCAGCTTCTCGCTCCTGCGAGTGTCTTCGAACAGCATCGCGTTTTCCAACGATGGCGAGAGGTGATTGCAGAACAGGTTCATTAGCTCGAATTCATAGCTCGTGAACGATGTCCTCCCCCTACTTCTGGCTGCAATGAGGAGTCCCATCGGCCCAGACCTGCTCGTGACCTTCGACATCATCACGCTTGCGAACAGCTCCTTCTCGCGCTCAGAGGAATATCCAGACTGCGCAACATCTCTGACGAACGCTTCTCCGTCAGCGTAATAGTAGGCGGCTTCTAGACCAACATTGTCTCTCGAGATCTCCAGCGGGAATGTTTCCTCAGAAACTGATTGAGAAGCTATCAGTCGAAGCTTTCCATCTTCCTCAATATAGAGGGCGACATAATCGGCCGACACCAGGTCTTGAGCTTTCGATACGGCCATCCTGCAGGCACTCTGAAGGTCGGTTTCCGACCTGACCGCCGTGCTCGTCTCCATGAGAGCAGTCTGGATATTAATGTTCTCCATCAGTGCAGAAAGCAATCTTGTCGATTCCGCAGCCAGTGCGATATGGTCAGCGACAAGTGATACAAGGTCGATCTCTCTTTCGCCGAAAGCCGAGGGATTCATTGCAGTGAGATTCAATATGCCCAGGTCACGCTCGCCGGCGTACAGCGGTATTGCAAGGCCGACCCCGAAAGAGCTTTCCTCAATGTTCGTCTTCAAGGCGTTCCCGAGCTCCATCGGCGTGTAGATAACGGGCTTTCGGGATGTCAGGGCCTTCGCAAACGGTCCTCTGTCAGCTGGAAGCGTCCCAGAAGTTGCCCAAGCAGGACGGCTTCCTTCAAAAGAGGTTATCTTGAGCGCGTCATCTTCTCTAGATGTCATCATTAAAGTCATAGAATCGTAGTTGACCATCCTCTTGATCCCTTCTGCTGCGACCTGATAGATCTCCCCTAAGTTCTTCCCGGATCTTATCTTGGCGGTGAGTTCGCTCACCAGCCTCAGCTTCTCAGCACGCAGCTCCAGCTCCCTTTCAAGCTCCTTCCTCTTTGAGATGTCGAACAATACCCAGGAGAATCCGCTAGCTGCGCCGCTCGGATTGCGCTGAACGGCCAGCGAGACCGAAACCTCCTTTCTCGTATCCTCCGATGTTACGATCTTTGTCTCGAAATCCTCGATCTTACCATCCCGCAAACCCCGGGTAGTGATCTCCGCGAGCGCCGCCCTGTCATAAAACAGTCGGCCGACGTTGGATCCGAGTATCTTCGATGATGATAAGCCCGTGAGCCTTTCCGCACCTTTGCTGAAAGACACGATATTCCCGCTCAGATCCGTGACGATCATTGCAATTTCGGAATCTCGCACGATTTGCATGGCCTGCTCTGGTGTCAGAAGCCCTTCCTTGGGCTTGGATGTGGCGATGTCTTCAGAGATGATAAGGCCGACAACCTCCCGTTGAAAATTGACCACGGATTTCATCGTCGACTTCGTTATCAACCTACGGCCGTCCTTTGTCCGCCAATGGACGAAAACATCCGCAACGATCCCATCATCCTTCGCCCTCTTGGATATCGCAGACATCCAATCGCGCCTATCCAAGGGGATGATGTTCATAATGCTCGTTCCGAATAGCTCCTTATCATCATATCCGAGGATTTTCTTCACGCCGTTCGAGATTCTGACTATCCTATTAGAACTGTCAAGAACGACAACGATGCTCTCGGTCGATTCCAATACGGAATCCAACTGCCCCTCTTCTTTTATTTCGACTGTTGCCATCTGCATCCCTTGTCGTATCCCGATGGACCGAGATCAGAGGCCGATTCTGATATGATGAATCCCAATCGATTTCGTTCTCAGCCAGATATGCTTTCTAATTTATCGGCCCTTTCCGTCAGATTCTTCGCTTCGGCCTCATGGATTTTGCTTTGCTCCATATTCGAAGCCGCTTTCGCCTTGTAAAGCGCGGCCCTTTCGTTCAGCATGGACGCCTTTGCTTCATATTTCTTCGCCTTTTGTTCGAGCAAGGCATTTTTCTTCTCGAGCTTCGCAATTTTCAACTTTATCTTCTCAGGGATCACACTTGTGTCCTCCGTGGCGGCCGATTTCATCTCCTTCTCCAATTCCGATATCGAAGCGGAGATGTCTTTCATGCGCTCTCTGCACGCCTCTGCCCGTTTCCTGTTCTGGACGGCTTTAGTGATCGCTCTCTGCGCCTTGTGGTCGAACGACTTTGCTTTCGTCATGTACTTCGCCGCTTCGTGCTCATGCTGGTCCGCCTGCTTTCTGAGCCTAAGAATATCCTGGTATGCCTCATGTTGCATCCGGGTGGCGCGAAGCCTGGCGATCTCCTTATCTTCGTCCCCGATACTGACCGCCGAGGTTCCCATTTGCTTGTCTGCGACCGTCCCGGAATTTGCCGTTGATTGAGATGAGATGGAAGGCTGTGCGGGTTTCCCGGTCGATTCGAGCCGCTTCTGACGGAGCGCTCTTAACTCCTCCAGAGTCTTTTTCCTCTCCTCGTCAATATCCTTTAGTTTTTTAGACTCTTCCACCGGTCCGCCCATTGAGACACCCGCGGCAAAATGAGAATCTGGCTTTATAAGAGTTATGTAGTCTCGTTAAATTCCTGAGAATAACGTTGACGAGCGGACGCGCCATGCCGCAGGAACGGCTTGGTGATGATGACACATGCTCGATGAGTCCTTACTCGCCGAAAGCATGCGTCCGATAATAAACGAATTAAACGAATTACGTGAGTTCTCAGTTATGCATTTATATAGGAAGGCCAATCGGCGACCAAATCGATGAGATGGGTGGGAGTTTCATGGCAGACCCGGAAATCGTAATACTCGTCCCGATAGCAGGTGTCGTAGCCCTCGCCTTCGCGGGGTTGCTTACAAGGTATGTATTAAGAAAAGACACTGGATCGCCTGAGATGGCGGCGATCGGGGAGGCAATCAGGGAAGGGGCGATGGCGTACCTTGCACGCCAGTACAAGACGATAGCAATTGTCAGCATCATCCTTGGCGTAATCATAATGGCGTTAATTGAGCCGAGACCCTGGGTCGGTATTGCGTTCCTATTCGGCGCATTTTGCTCCGCTCTCTCGGGATATATCGGCATGTACGTTTCTGTTAAATCTAACATCAGAACCGCCAGTGCCGCAAGAAGAACATTGAATGAGGCACTGATGACCTCTTTCCGGGGAGGAGCGGTTTCCGGTTTCCTCGTTGTAGCCCTGAGCCTCTTAGGAGTCGCAGGAGTTTTCTATTTGTACAGACTGGGGTTGGGCTTTGAAATCAACAACGCATTGAACGGAGCTGTCGGGTATGCCTTCGGAGCCAGCTTTTCAGCCCTGTTCGCGCAGCTTGGCGGCGGGATTTATACAAAGGCCGCGGACGTCGGTGCCGACCTCGTGGGAAAAGTCGAAGCTGGTATACCTGAAGACGACCCGCGCAATCCCGCAGTGATCGCCGATCTGGTCGGCGATAATGTCGGGGATTGTGCCGGAAGAGGTGCTGACCTGTTCGAATCAACGGCTGCGGAGAATATCGGCGCAATGCTGCTCGGATTTTCTATCTGGTATGCCTTGGGCGCAGACCCGAATTCCCCTACGCTGGGATTCATATTCTTTCCGCTTGTTGCAAGATCGCTCGGAATTTTCGCATCCATTGTCGGCGTGCTTCTGGTTCGGTTGAAGAGCGAAGCGGAGGAGCCAGTTAGGGCTCTCAACCGGGGGTATTATGTCACCTGTGCACTCGCAATAATAGTCTTCTTCATTGCCGCACAGCAGATGCTCGGTGAGAATTACCTCTATTTCTTCGGCGCTGGGATTATCGGTATCGCTCTCAGCATCGCTATCGTATATATCACCCAGTATTATACGGCAGGCGAATGGAGACCCGTCAAAGAAATAGCGGAAGCATCGAAGACAGGCCCGGCGACAACCATAATCACGGGCTTCTCGGTAGCCCTTGAAACTGCGCTGATGCCAGTCATAGCGATCGCGATCTCGCTTGTAGGAGCATTCTACCTCGGGACACTCGCCTCGCCTAACGAATCGCTGAGCCTGTTCTATGGATTCTATGGTACCGCTGTTGCGACCATGGGTATGCTTGCGACCGCGGCGTTCATCCTTGCTGAGGACACCTTCGGTCCGATAACAGATAATGCCGGAGGAATCATAGAAATGTCCAAGCAACCGGAGGATATCAGGAGGAGGACGGACAGGCTTGACGCGCTCGGCAACACGACGAAGGCACTGACGAAGGGATATGCGATGGCTAGTGCCGGTCTCGCCGCGTTCCTGCTATTCGGCGCTTACTTCGAGAGGGTAGCGATAATCAAGGAGCATCTCGGAGAAGGAGCCGTTGTGACACCGGATTCCATCGCCCGCTGGTTCCATGTCGACATCACATACCCAGAAGTTTTCATGGGAGCAATGATCGGAGGTGTGCTCGTATTCATATTCGCCTCTCTCGCCATACGCGCTGTCGGTAAGGCGGCCGGACGGATGATATCGGAGGTCCGAAGACAGTTCAAGGAAATCCCAGGGCTGATGGAAGGGAATGCGAAGCCCGATTACGCGAAATGTGTCGATATCGCGACTGCTGGTGCCCTGCGCGCAATGGTATTGCCAGGCATACTACCCGTGATAGTGCCCCTGATCCTGGGCCTGGGAAGCGCCTACCTTATCGGGGACCTATTCGGTCATCCTGAAGGAGATGTAACATACATGGTCGTGGGGGCAATGCTGATGGTTGGGACAATAGTCGGCATCCTGCTTGCCACCATGATGAACAACGGCGGAGGGGCATGGGACAACGCGAAGAAGTACATCGAGGCTGGACACTATGGCGGCAAGAAATCGCCAGCTCATGCCGCAGCGGTCGTTGGGGACACTGTGGGAGATCCGCTCAAGGACACGGCAGGGCCTTCTCTACACGTCCTGATAAAGCTGCTATCGACGATAACGCTGGTCTTCGTGAGCCTCTTCGTCATCGCATGAGGGACATGGAAAGCTATATAAAGGAAATAGCATGGTCAAGAAGCCACTCTGATTGATGGTGGAGCTAATGTATTTCCTGGAAACAAAGGAAGATGTCATCCGTATCCCTCCCAACAGGTTGGGAGAACCGTTCGAGAGCCTCTCCTCAGAATTGACGAGGAAATCATTCGAAGGAAAGGTCGACCCGAATGGTGGATACACGTTAATCGTCAGGAAGGTCGACGTTATAGGAGAGGGAAGGATAGTCCATGGCGATGGGGCGGTATACCAGCGGGTGAGGTTTCAGGCCCTGATTTACAGGCCCCAGCTCCATGAGATTGTCGAGGGCACAGTGTGCGAAGTCACGAAATTCGGCGCGTTCATCAGGTTTGGCCCTCTGGACGGGCTTCTGCATATCAGCCAGATAATGGATGACAGGATAGATGTCGACCTGGAAAACCAAAGGTTCCTCGGCAAGGATTCCAAGCGAGACCTCAGGCTGGGAGACCCCGTCAGGGCAAGGATAGTTTCTCTCAGCATAAACGAGAGAAGTCCGCGTGAAAGCAAGATCGGCCTCACGATGCGCCAGCCTGGCTTGGGAAAACTCGAATGGATAGAAGAGGATAAAAAGGAGAAAAAAGAGGGTCCGAAGGAAGAAAAGAAAGAGGGCAAGAAAGCTGATAGGGGAAAGAAGAAATGAACATCGAAAAGGCCTGTAAACAGTGCAGCAGAATAACCGAGGACGACATATGCAATAAATGCGGCTCTCCGACCTCGAAAGAGTGGCAAGGATATGTGATTATCCTCGATTATACAAAGTCGGAAATCGCGAAGAGAATGGGAATAAATGACAACGGAAAGTTTGCCCTTCGTGTCCGCTAACGGAGCTCTGGAAAGAGACCTTCTGCTCCCGAATAGCCTTAGAGAGAGACTGTCAAGGCCGATTGGCCCGGTGATATCGGCCCATGAGGTCGTTGGGCATCTCAGAGGCTGCGGCAAGATATACGCAGTCGGGGACATTGTGACCGTCTCGCTTCTGGAAGCCGGCATCGAGCCCGACGTGATGATTTACGACCTGAGAAGCCAAAGAGGCCCTTGTGACGGCGAAATCATAGCGAAACTGAGGCGGGCTCCGGGGAATACCGTCAAGGTCGAGAACCCCCCGGGCAGGCTGACGGTCGATCTATGGAAAGCAATATTTGATGCGTCGAGATCGGATAGGAGAATAAAGATCGAAGTGAAGGGCGAAGAGGACCTCGCCTCACTGGCGTGCATAGAGTTGGCGGATATAGGGGATTGTGTAATATACGGGATCCCCAATGAGGGGATGAGCGTGATAAGGATAGTCGAAGATGTCAAGAAGATCTGTAGGGATATCCTGATGCAAATGAAGTCAGGCTAAAAAGAGGGAGCAGATATGGAAATAGAATTCCTGGAGACGAAGGACAACCCCTTGCTGGAAAGAATGGAAATCAGATTCAAGGTAACCCACCCTGGAGAACCGACGGTATCAAGGGAGGCTGTTAGGGAGAAGATAGCTTCCCTAGTGAAATCCACCAAGGAGAGAGTCGTAATCGATTCGATGTATTCAACCTTCGGACTGGGCCAGACGATAGGATATGCCAAAGTTTATAGGACGGTCGAGGACGCGAAAAATCACGAAAGAAAGCATCTTCTTGTGAGGAACAAACTGATGGAGGCAGAAAAGAAGACTGCGGCTCCAGCGGCCGCGGCGAAGAAACCGACAGAGGGTGCGACGCCACAGGCAACCCCTGCAGAGAAGAAATAATCGGACGGTGAGCAGCACAATGCCAAAAAGGGATTACTACAAGGTGGAAGGAGACAAATTGATAAGGACGAAGAAGCACTGCCCGAAATGCGGCCCCGGTGTGTTTCTGGCGGAGCATCAGGATAGAGTATCTTGCGGGAAGTGCGGCTACACGGAATTCATGAAAAAGCCTCAGAAGTAGATATTTAATCCCCCCTGGGAAGGCGCCTCGTCCGTGGATTCCAAACGATAATATTCTAAGTCAACTTTTCAAGGTCGAGTATGGCGGGCCCGTAGTGTAGTTTGGATATCACTGGGGCCTCCGGCTGTTTTCCGAATAGGAAAACAGAGGAAAGCCCCGAACCTGGGTTCGAAAGGATGACCAAATCATCCCGAAATTCCCAGCGGGCCCGCATCAAAGGAATCGGTCGATCCGATGGACAGCGCTAGACAAGTTGTGACCGTGATAGTCAAGAAGGACGATAGAATATTAATAATGAGGCGCAGCAGTAAGGTCGACTCGTTTCAAGGATATTGGGCAGGGGTTTCTGGAAGCATCCAAGAGAATGAGACCCCTTTGCAGGCAGCCGTAAGAGAGTTACGGGAGGAAACCGGGATAAAGGCAGCGGAGAGCGAGTTTATTTCTGCAGAGCGCCCGGTGATGGCGACAAATGGAAAGAATGTCTGGGAAGTGCATCCATTTCTTCTCAATGTGGATGATGAAATTGTCAGTCTCGATTGGGAGCACGACGCGTACGAGTGGATCAGGCCAGACGAGCTATACAAATACGAGTTTGTGCCCAAGCTAGACGAGGTTGTGAATTCTCTGTTGAGAATTGAGAAAAGAGGTATTCATCCAGCCAGTAAGGGTGATTAGCCCCGGATTATCCCGTCGAATTCCCTCTCGAGGAGATTCAATTGATGGCTCTCGAGGGTAGACGAATTGACCGCCACTATCATAATGGATTGATGAAGTGTTACCTGGTCCCTCAAAGATTGTATCATCCTTAGGACAGTGATGAAGTTATTGTTCGTTATCAGATATTCGAGACCGTCGAGCAGTATCACTACACCGCCCTGTGAGAGATATTGCTCGATCGTGACCGTCAGTTTCTCCAAGTCCTTTGGTCTGATCGCTGAGTCCTTGCCCACATTCGTGAGCCAGTACAGCGGGACGTCAACGAGATTGAATTTCGTCCGTATCTTGGCAGGATAATTGCGCGTGACGCAGCATCCCTTCATCCCGCTTTGGAGCAGCTTTGAGAACAGCTGATAAGAGGTCTCTGGCTTGTCCTCTTCGACGAGATAGGTCGATGATTTCTCCATCAGGGATGCATCCGGCGGCATCCTTTTGGATTCACTTCTGAGAACCGCTGCTTCCGTGGCGGATCTTGCAATTTCTGGCGCGACAGGAGGAACAGGCACCTGTGGTGCCGGTTGAGATACCTGACGAAGGGTTTCGAGCTCAGGCGCTTTCAGGACTGTCACTGAGGCTTCACCAATGGGAGACTCAATCCTGCTTTCAGGCTTTGGCTCGGGCGCGATTGCCTGCTGCTCCTGCGCTTTTGTTTCTTGAACCGCCTGTGATTGAACGGAGACAGGGGCGACGGCTGGTATGGCGGAGACGGGCGAAGGGGCTATCCTGGGGCCCTTGGCGCCCGTCACCTCTCTGATACGGTTCAAATCCTGTCTGTCGATACCACCGATGGATAAGATCTCGGCATCTGAAGCCATAGATAGAGAAACGAGGTTCCTGAAACCTGCCTCGTACAGTTTTACTGCTTTCTCCAGCGTTAGGCCGGGTATATTGGCGAGCTCGCCTATGGTCTGCTTCATCTTCAAATTCGTGAGACCTATCGAAACTGTCTCGTCCTCTATGGTCCATTCGACGATGTATTCACCCTTCGGCTGGCTGGAGAATCCGATATTCCTTGCCCGGGTCTCCTTTGACACGTACGAGATCCACCTTTCGATATATCCCCGGAGCTTGTCACTACAGAATAGCTCGACATCGATGAACTCCTCGACATCGAGCTTCATATCTTTCCTCATCTGCTGTATCCTGCGCACTATTTCCCTTGCGAACCCCTCGGCTTCGAGTTCCTCGGTCATCTCGAAATCTACATACACCACGCCGTGAGAGTAATCGAGCTGAACGACGTCTGGTGGAAGAGAGGTCGAGAAAGAGACCATGTTCGGAGTTATTTCGACCAGCTGTCCTTCGATTCCTATCTTGTATTCGCCCTTATCGATTCCCTCCTTGATGGATTTGGCCGGTCTGCTCTTCAGCAAGACGGCTATCTTGCTAGACCATTGCCTGTAGACCATACCGATAGCATTCGGATTCGGGACAACCTCCAATATAAGGTCCTCCCATTCCTCCCCGACCGGGATTGTGACCAGGTTCTTCGCGTTCACCTGCTCTAACAATATATCCTTGAACAAGTTGATCTTATCGAGCACGTCATCTGCATCGGCCTTTATCACTATCCGCTTCAAAGGCCAGCGGAGGTTCAGGCCTTGTTCTTGCCTTGCGTTTGCGATCTTCTCGACGAGCTCACGCACGAGACTCATTCCGGATTCTATGGATTCGTCTCTCAGGCTGGGGTCGGCTGCGGGCCAGTCCGCCATATGTATTGTCGGATACGTGCCATCGAGGTTCTGGTAGATCTTCTCAGTAATATGCGGGGCAAACGGTGCAAGCATGAGCACGCACTCCCAAAGCACTTTGTACAGAACCGCATATGCGGAATATTTTTCAGCACTGTCGCCCTCGATCCACATCCTGTCTCTGATTAGACGGACATACCAGCGCGAGAGGTCATCGACTATGAATTTCTCCAGACTTCTCTTCGCCTCGTGAGGCATATAATTGTTCAAATAGGAGGAGACATCGCTCTTCAACTTTTCCAGCCTTGATAGCACCCATCTATCCTCAGGCTTCAGAACAGAGAGATAGCTGCTGAGCGGGTTCTTGGTCGGATCATATGCATCCAGGGACATGTACAAGGTGGCGAACTTGTAAACATTCCATAATATGTTCAAGAATCTGCCGGCCTCCTTCGGGCCATCGGGCTGGAACGAGAGGTCATCCCATGGGGCAACTGCGCCGATGAGATACAGTCTCAGGGCATCCGCACCACTTTCGCGCATTATCTTTATAGGGTCTGCGACGTTCCCCTCGCTCTTCGACATCGGCCGACCGCGTGAGTCGAGAACATAGCCGTGCATCATGACCGATTTAAACGGCGATCGCCCGAACACCATCGTCCCGAGCACGAGCTGGGAATAGAACCATCCGCGTGTCTGATCGTTACCCTCTGTAATCCACTCTATTGGCCACCACTTCTCGAACTCATCTCGCTTCTCGGGGAAACCAAAAGACGCCCAGGAGCACGCTCCCGAGTCTATCCAGACATCCAGAAGGTCCGGAACCCTGGTCATCGTCTTGCCACACTTATGGCATTTGAAGGTCAATTTATCTATCCAGGGTCTGTGCAAGTCGATGCCTTCGAAGAAGCCATCAGCCTCCTTCAAATCACCGATGCCTGAAACTACTCTTATCTCGCTGCAATCGCACACCCAGAGCGGCAGAGGAGTTCCCCAGTACCTCTGTCTGCTGATGCACCAATCGCGGGCATTTATGATCCAGTCCCGTTGCCTGTTGCTGCCGGCCCATTCCGGATACCATTTGACAGACTCGTTCGCTCGGAGGATATCATCCTTGATTTCGGGGATTTTCAAGAACCACTGCTCTGTGGTTCGATAGATGATCGGCGTCTTGCATCTCCAACAGTGTCCGTATCTGTGTGTTATCGTATCTTCCTTCACAAGCAAGCCAAGGTCCTGCAGGTCGTCCAGCACGAATTTCGCTGCTTCGGAGACCGGTTTTCCGGCATAGCGTTCCCCGGCATCCGCATCGAAGACCCCTTCCTCATTGACCGGGGAGAAAACCGGGAGGTCAAACTCCTTCCCAATCTCGAAGTCTTCCGGACCATGGCCAGGTGCAATATGGACAATACCCGTGTTCTCTTTCGCGACGGTCTCGGATGTTACTACCGAGTGTACGTACTTGCCCTGAAAAGTCCGCTGTTTGGGGACGAATTCAAGGAGCGGATGCCTGTATCTCTTCCCCAGTAATTCCTTGCCGACGACCTCCCCTACGATCTTATACTCGGGGAAGCCCATCTTAGGGAGCGCCTCTTCGACGAGGCATCTCATAATGATGAATATCTCCTTTTTATCGCGACCAGTCTTGACTTCCACCATCGCGTATGTCTCGTCGGGATGCACCGCTGCCGCGACATTCCCGGGGATAGTCCAAGGTGTCGTTGTCCAGATAATTAATGAGGTGTTCGGTGATTCGAGCAAGTTAAATTTGACGTAAATCGACGGGTCAGTTTCATCCCAATATTCGATCTCCGATTCCGCCAATGCGGTCTCACATCTCGGACACCAGGGCAGGACACGGTAGGATTTCGTTATGAGCCCTTTCTTGTAGATTTCACTGATGGTCCACCACACGGAGGAGATGAACGACCTATCGATTGTCTGATACGGGTTCTGCCAGTCGAGCCAGACACCGAGCAGTTTGAACTCCTCCGTCTGCTTGTCCCGGTATTCCAACGCGAATCTCCTGCATCTCTCGATGAAGTTTTCAATCCCAAAGGTCTCGATTTCTCTCTTGTGCTTTATCCCGATCTCCTGCTCGACTCTGACCTCGATCGGTAGGCCGTGCATGTCGAAGCCCGGCTGGTCCCAGACATTGTAACCGTTCATCCGTTTGTATCTGATATACAGGTCTTTCAGAATCTTATTCCATGCAGTTCCGACGTGAATTGATCCCGATGTATATGGAGGACCATCAATGAATGAAAAGCGCTTGGCCTGAGCTCGTCTCTCCTTCGTCTTTTTGTAAGCGTCGATCTCCTTCCAATAATTCCTGATCTCCTCTTCGACTTCAGAGGGACGGTAGTCATAATCGACTTTTTTCATAAGACACTATCCAATTGCCGATATGCACTTACCTTAAAAAACATATTGTCCTGAATACAGGATTAAGGAATCCTCTGGCATATTACTGATTCATTCCCTGATAGACGGGTCATGTCACCCATTTGTCCAATGAAGTCGAGACCAGGCCCGGGGACTTATCAGGAAGCCTGTCAAGAGCGGCATTGATTCGGTCGACGGAGAAGCTGTTGATGTCACACATGAACTCCAATATCTGCTGGCGTTGGACTTTATGCCATTTCAGCTCTTGGACCTCACAGACTTTAGGCGAGAGGAAGATCGCGCGTAACTCATCTAGCGATTCGATGCTCTCGATCTTCCCATCAGCTACGGCAGCCTCTATCGAGCCGTACTTCTTTATCAAGGCCAAAGATTTTTTCGGCCCGAGGCCTCTGACGCCTCTATTGAAGTCCGTTCCCACAAGAATCCCGATATCGATAAGCTGTTCTCTCGACACTCCCAGAGTCATTAAGACATCATCGAGCAGTATTTCCTCGGGCTCTATTGTAACGAATCTGTTGGACCTTGGCAGTCGTCTTTTTCCGCTTATGGCGAGATTGCGCACAAGTCTGGGACAGCCGAACAGCAGCGAATCGAAATCCTGGGAGGCGGAAGCGTAGGCCAAGCCCCTGATGACCATATAGCTCGCCTGTGCCTCACCTTCAGAGGGAGCCTGCACGCATGGTATCCCGAGCAGCTCCAAGAGCTTCTTGGAATCCTCTATCATCTTTCCCGTAAGCCTGCTCGCACGCGTGGCCTTGGACCATGCTCTTCTTATGTCCCCCTCGGCCAACGCTTCCTGCCATGCTTCCTCGGCCTTTTTCCTTTCGAGAATACGCTGCTCGATGGTCTCGCGCTTCAACGCCGGGGGTTCGCCGTCAAAAATGAATACGGGCTTGATGTCAGCCTCCAGAAAGTTTATGCAGCGATAGAAAAGGCCTG
>Ga0272448_1002926_pt1 | contig 20823 bp, 20 predicted proteins | sample YNPCB0191_FD_202220 | JGI IMG/M metagenome (GOLD analysis project Ga0272448, IMG submission 202220) | Hot spring sediment microbial communities from Yellowstone National Park, WY, United States - YNP-CB-019-1 | ecosystem: Environmental > Aquatic > Thermal springs > Hot (42-90C) > Sediment... | reverse complement strand
TACCAAGATCTAATAATTATTATCAAAGTGATGATTATTAAGATGTCTAATAATTATTATCAAGATCTAATAATTATTATCAAGATCTAATAATTATTATCAAGATCTAATAATTATTATCAAGATGAATATTATTAAGATGTCTAATAATAATGATCATATTTAAATATGTCTAATAATAATTAATATCATCATTAACTTAAATATGTCTAATAATAATTAATATCATCATTAACTTAAATATTATAATGGACAATATTAACCATACTAGATATTGGTTAGTATCATGTTTTATTAATTATATATTGATAAACTTAATGGTTAACAATAAAAATTTCAATAATAACTAATAATTAAGTTGTAAATAAATATTTTAATGGGTATTAGATCGTTTGTTTATTTTATTGCTATAAATTATTTCCCTATAATTCTGTTATTTATTATCAGGTCTCATAATTATTATCTTAATAATATTACTAAAGTTAATAATAATTATAAATTATGTTAATAGCCGTAATAATATTAATACCTGATAATTATTATAGATCTTGATAATGATTATTAGACACTTTAATAATCATCTCTTGATAATTATTAGACACCCCAATAATCATCTTGATAAAATATAATATTTGATTTCGATAAACATTATTAGAAAGTTATTAATAATAATTAGAACCCTTAATAAATATTATTGATATCTTAATAATCATAATTAAGGTGATAATATAATTATTAGAGACATTTAATAATCATCATCTTGAGAATAATTATTATAATTATTATCTCGATAAATATTATTAGAAACATTTAAAATCATTATTAAGATAATAATTATTATCTCGATAAATATTATTAGAAACATTTAAAATCATTATTAAGATAATAATTATTATCTCGATAAATATTATTAGAAACATTTAAAATCATTATTAAGATAATAATGATTAGAGACATTTATAATAGTTATCATCTTGATAACTATTATTGGATATTGATCTATTGATAATAATTATTAGATTTATTGATAATAATTATTAGATTTGTAATGATTATTAGATCTGTTGATAATAATTATTAGATTTATTGATAAACAATATTAGATACATTTAATAATTATTATCTTGATAATGATTATTATAAATATTTTATAATTAATCAGTATAATTATAATTAGATCTATTGATAAATTATTAGATTAATAATAATTATTAAATTAATAATTATTATCTTGATATATTGAATCTAAAGAGTAAAAATAATTAATATTATACTAATATTAGCTTTTTTAGGTATAAAAAGTATTAAGTTCAATACATTTTAGCCATGAACACTTGAGGGTTCAACTCCAAGTGCATTTCTTATTCTTTCGACTAATTCTTTTTTATTGCCGGTAGTCTTTAAATTCATCGCTTTCGCGATATCTTTTAATTGTTGAATGGTATATGAATTATCACCCTGTTTGGCTCTCCCTGGATTTAATTTTTCTATATCTACATTTAATCCACTGGTTACTACTTGTTGTTGGGGTGTATATGGTATTGCTATTCCTGATGTGGTTACTACTGGTCTTTCCTCTTGTAAGGTTAATTGAGGTCTTTCAACCTGAGTTGTAAATTGTGGTAATGGTATCGTAAATAATTCTGAAGGAGCACTTGGTGTTGCTGTTGGACTTGTTACTCTTCCTCTTCCTCTTCCTCTTGTAGGTAACGTTGTTCCAGTTGGTAAAATTGGTGAGGTCGGTGTTGTCGGGATAGTCCTTTGTAAAGGTGAAGTAATCGTAATATTTGGTTGTCTAGTTAATGTGGTAGTGGGTGAAGAGACGGTACTAATTGGTTGTCTAGTTAATGTGGTAGTGGGTGAAGAGACGGTACTAATTGGTTGTCTACTTATATTAGCAATTGGTAATGTTTGTCTAGTTGGTAAGGTTGTAGCCTTTATTCTGTTTTGGAAAGTTGCTTCTACATTGGTTTCTTTAGCATTCATTGCAGATTCTTGTATATTTATTAATGTACTTAAATCACTTTCCAAAGGTAATCCACCTTCTGGTAATTTGTTTATTACTTGTTTTGGTAATGTTCCTAATACTGAGGGTAATTGAGGTTTAGTTGCAATAGCAGTAGGTAATTGAGGTCGAGATGGTGTAATACCAGTAGGTAATTGGAGTTGAGATGATGCAATAGCAGTAGGTAATTGAGGTCGAGATGGTGTAATACCAGTAGGTAATTGGAGTTGAGATGATGCAACAGCAGTAGGTAATTGAGGTTGAGATGGTGTATTACCAGTAGGTAATTGAGGTCGAGATGGTGTAATACCAGTAGGTAATTGGGGTTGAGATGGTGTAATACCAGTAGGTAATTGAGGTCGAGATGGTGTAATACCAGTGGGTAATTGAGGTCGAGATGGTGTAACAGATGTTGGAATACCTGTAGGGGGTAATTGAGGGACGCGGTTAACACTTGGAACTGTAGATATAATTGACGGAGGATTAACAACGGATGGTAACGAAGAAATGGGAGGAGGGCTAACAACAGAAGGTAACGAAGAAATGGGAGGAGGGCTAACAACAGAAGGTAACGAAGAAATGGGAGGAGGAGCAATACCTTTAGGTAACGAAGAAATGGGAGGAGGACTAACAACAGAAGGTAACGAAGAAATGGTAGGAGGACTAACAACAGAAGGTAACGAAGAAATGGGAGGAGGACTAACAACAGAAGGTAAAGAAGAAATGGGAGGAGGAGCGACAACAGAAGGTAAAGAAGAAATGGGAGGAGGAGTGATGTCTGTTGGTAAAGATGAAGGAGGACTAATAATAGATGGTAAAGATGAAACTGAAGGAGGTAATTTAGACAGAGAGGTATTAGATGGTAATGGTGATAAACTAGGAAGAGATAAAGTAGGGGGTAAGGAAGGAGAAGGGGTAGAAGTAGGTGACTGAGGACCAGGAGTATTAGATAAAATTTGTCTCACTAAAGAAGAAGAAGATAATTGACCGAATGGTAGACTATAAGGAAGTGTAGATGATGTGGGGGTTGGAGAGGGTAGATTTGACGAAGTAGTAGTAGAAGGGGAAGGTTGAGAAGTAAGGGAGCTAGAGAGAGTAGGAGTGGGAGAAAAAGTAGAATCTTGAGTTTGGAGCCATTCAATCATGTCATTGGGTGAGAGAGAAGAAGGGAACTGGTAATTATATTTATCTAATGCGATTTGTTGTAGTTGATCTGGAGACAAATTAGTATAATCCATTTTTAAAAGGTATTATAAATAAATAAAAGAAATGATAAAAAAATCAATTTTTAATTAAAACTTAAAACCTAGTTGAATCTTAAAAATGGATCTGGGAGGAGCGAGCTACTTTTTGAGTGGATTATTAATAGGTAGTTTATTAGATACTACTACCACATTAATATTACTAATTATAGGAGTAACCTTAACTAATAAACCATTACCAGATATATGTGGAGGTGTTAGACCACAAGAGTTATTAAGGGCATTAATAATGAAAACAGGTATTCTATTAAAAAATTTAATTAAAGAACAAAATTGATTAAAAAAAAAAATAATTATTAACATTAATAATGTCACGTCCATTAAGAGAATTACGTGGAACTGTTCAAGTTGCAGCCACAACCGTACCACTTTCTGTAACATCTACTGGTATAGTACCAGGACCTACAACACCTCTCAAAATCAAAGATACCATTGAAGGAATATTAGGTGGAGTAATAATCAATAATGTTCCTTTATTAACCACTGTTCAAATAGAACAATTAGTAAGTTTAAATTTATTAAAGGGTGTTCCTTTAATTTCCTTAGAGAATAGACCTTTTTTATATGAAATAATTGCCCTAATTCAGGAATTAGGATTTAATGCTACCTATAATTATATAGCATCACAAAATTCCGTTTCAATTAATGATTTGATATTTAATTCACCTCTTTTAACTAGAGCACATGATAAAGTTCTTATTGATGCCGATTCAATTAGAATTAAAGTTGATGCAGTTGAAAGTGTCTTTACCTGTAAAAGATGTGGGTCTAAACGTACTATTCAAGCCGAACGTCAAGTTAGATCAGCGGATGAACCAATGACGATTTTTGTTACCTGTGTTGATTGTGGTAATTCTTGGAAACAATAATAGTTGTCTTGGAAACATTAATAGTTGTCTTTAAAGACAACTATTATAGCATCATTGTTATTTATCTTCTGAACCACTATTAAACTAACATTAGTATCAGTAATTAATTATTATAAAAAAATTAAAATTAACGAAAACTGATTCAATAGAAAAAAATAAACAGAATTTCTTTAAGACAATTCTCATTTAGAGACCTAATTAAAAAGCAATGAATGAAGAATATTGTAAAATTAAAGAAATTGGTAAAGGTTCATATGGTACAGTCTATACAATATTAATGTCAAATGGGAATATTAAAGCACTAAAAGTATTAAATGATACCAAAAATCAAGGATTATCATCATTAATTGAAATTGACATTACAAGAAGATTAAGACATCCTAATTTAATTTCAACAACCAAAATTATAAAAAAAGATAATACCTTCTCCTTAGTAATGCCAAAAGCAGAAACTGATTTAAATAACTATTTAAATGAAGTTAAATTAAGTGTGGAGTTGAAATTAAAATTATTTTTTGATATTGTGTCAGGTGTCAAATTTTTACATGATAATAGAATTCTACATTTAGATTTAAAACCTGATAATATATTAATATTTATAACAGATAATGATATTAAAGCGGTAGTTGCCGATTTAAGTTTAGCCCTCTATACTGATTTTAAGGGTAATAGAATATTTAATCGTGAAAAAGTGACAGCTAATTACCGTGCCCCAGAAATATTGTTATCACCTACTTACTATACTCCATATGTTGATATTTGGTCATTAGGATTAATTTTATTAAAAATATTATGTAACGGTAATAAATTATTTATGGATACTGATATTAATAATATTAATACTCCGAATGGAGTCAAACAATACAGAAAAAAAATAATGAAATTATTACATGATCAAATAAGATTAGAAACAATTACCACTTATTTAACTCTTAATGGTATAGATTATAATAAAGTATTACTAGACTTATTATATAATATGTTATCTTTAAACAACAAAGAGAGACCCTTAACTGATAAAATAATAACTAATGAATTATTTTCACATTTACAGTATCATTCTGGTATAGTTAAACAACCGAAAATTATTACTACTAATCAGATCAACATTAATTATTATCGTGTATTTGATATCTTATTTAGATTAGCATATATAATGAATGTTAATGTCGAAACTGTATTTTTAACCAGTGATCTCTTTCAAAGATCAGTTCATTTATTATCATCATCTCAACAAGATTTTAATTATCTATTTTTATTGATGTTAAGTTGTTATTGGATTGCTATTAAATTACTAGAATATATTACTATTACTGCCTCACAAATAGTTGATACAGCTAATAATATTTTCACTGAACATGAACTTAAACAAACAGAACAATCAATAATTTTAAATTTAGATGGAATTATTTATCGTGATAATTTATTTACTTTAAGTTATTGTCGTCATCAGTTACTTGATTCCTTTGAATTTTTGCGCAATATTCGTCTTTATACAGTTTTAGATTTATCAAAATGGTCATGTCCCTATTCACATTGTCATCATGAAAATGAACAATTTTCAACTTTCTTCCCTGATACCCAATATTACAAATATTTTCAATCTAATGGTGTTATTTTTACTTCTTCTCTTGATAAATTTAATCTCTATAATACTGATGTCACTTTAATTGAAGCATTATTTAATAATGAACATTCAAATTAAAATTTTTCCATTCCTCTAAATGGATCAACTACAAAACGATTTTCAACATAATCTTAATGATTTACGTAATCTTCTAGATCGATTATCTAATCTCCAAATTTCTAATATTTCTATTAATACTGCACAACAATTTCGTAATGAACTTTCTTATCTTTCTTCCAATCTCCTTGATATCCTTGATGATGTTTCCCGTCAACCTTCATCCCCTTCTTATCGTCAACTTCCTTCTTTATCTTATCAACAACCTCCCTCTCCTTATTATCAACAACCACTCTCTACTTATCAACAACCTCCCTCTCCTTATTATCAACAACCTTTATCCTACCAACAACAACAACAACCCTCCTTATTACCTCAATTAATTCAAACCGCTTTACCTTATCTACTCCAAAGAATACAATAATTATCTATTCTTTAATTTCGATATAATTGATAATTTATCTATTATTTTCTTTTTACTTAAAATTTTTATAATATGGACCCTGAAACTATAATAATAACTACTCAACCTGATCATAATAATATAGATAATAATACCCTGTTACCTCTAAGTCAACAAATCAATCATCCTGATTATGTAGGTTATATTTTACATTTACTTAAAATATTAATACAAATTAGTTATTTAATAACTGGAGTTATCATATTTTTATTAAATATTGATACAACCTGTAATGATTTATTACCTTATTTACCTTTAATAATTTCACTTAATTCGTTCTTAACTATTATTCATATTATTGATTCTAAACTAATAAGTAGATCTGATCTTAGTAGAATACGTCATTATTTTGGTAAATTTATTCTAACCTTTAATAAATTAGTATCCATGTTTATAATAGGTTACGCTATAACTTATTTTATATTTACTGATAATTGTAATCAACATCTCCCTCAAGTTTTTCATTTCTTAATTGCTTATCTTATTATTGAATATCTTTTAATTGGTATTATTATTTTGTTACTATTTATAATAATTAGATGTGGTGTTAGATTATTTTTCCCTCATTTAGTCTTACGACTATTTAATGAATTTCCAATGAGGTTAGGTGCCACTGATGAAGACTTACTCAAGTTAAATTCTTATTCCTTTGAAGATGGCTTTTTAAATAACTCTACTACTAGAATTCCACTTACAACTGAAGATGCTCAATGTTCAATTTGTATGGATACTTATAATAATGTCAAATTAATAACCATCTTACCCTGTTCTCATCATTTCCATAAAGATTGTTGTCAAGATTGGTTAAAAATAAACCAATCATGTCCATTATGTCGTCAAGATATTGTATTCCATTAGTAACAAATAATATAGTAGTTAAACTACCATATTATTTTAAATCTTTATCACCATTCATATTTTTACCACTTATCTTTCTCTTTCTATATATTCTGTCGTTAATTTAAAATTATCTTCTCATCATTAACTTAACTTATGACACTTAACCTCACCCTTTCTTAGAAAGATATTATTTGTTCTTATCCTTTTAGTCCACTTCTTAATAATTATTGATTATTAACATAATAGTATATCATCAACAGATTAATAATTATTAAAACTCTAATAATTATTAAAACTCTAATAACTATTAATCTCTTGATTATTTATTAACTCCTTAATAGTTATTAATCTGTTAATATTCGCGCGCAAGTCGCTTCCTGTTAATATTTATTAATCTATTATTAACTCCTTAATCTTTATTAATCTGTTAATAAATATCAATCTATTATTAACTCCTTAATCTTTATTAATCTGTTAATAAATATCAATCTATTATTAATCTGTTAATAAATAGCTGTTAATAAATATTAATCTCTTGATTATTTATTAAACCCTTAATCTGTTCTTAATCTGTTAATAAATATTAATTTGTTATTAATCGCTTGATTATTTATTAACTCTTAATCTGTTATTAATCGCTTGATTATTTGGTAACCTGTTAATAAATATTATTCGCGCTTCCTTTGTTTCAAATGAAACAAGCGAGGGGCGCTTACTTCTTGTTTCGAATGAAACAAGAAGTAAAAGTTTCAATGGCTCCTAAGGAGCCATTGAAGCCCGCGCATAAGTTCCGCTCGCTCGCTAGAGCGAACACCGCAAGTCGCTTCCTCTTAATATTTATTAATCTCTTGATTATTTGGTAACCTTTTAATATTTATTATTCGCGTGCAAGTCGCTTCCTCTTAATATTTATTAATCTCTTGATTATTTGGTAACCTTTTAATATTTATTATTCGTGCTTCCTTTGTTTCAAATGAAACAAGCGAGGGGCGCTTACTTCTTGTTTCGAATGAAACAAGAAGTAAAAGTTTCAATGGCTCCTAAGGAGCCATTGAAGCCCGCGCATAAGTTCCGCTCGCTCGTTAGAGCGAACACCGCGAGTCGCTTCCTTTTAATATTTATTAATCTGTTCTTAATCTGTTATTAATCTGTTAATAAATATTAAAAGGAAGCGACTTGCGCGCGAATAATATTTATTGATCTGTTCTTAATCTGTTCTTAATCTGTTATTAATCTGTTAATAAATATTAAAAGGAAGCGACTTGCGCGCGAATAATATTTATTGATCTGTTCTTAATCTGTTCTTAACCTACCAATAAATATTAATCTGTCATTAACCTACCAATAAATATTAATCTGTTAATATTTATTGATCTGTTCTTAACCTGTTAATATTTATTAAATAACCTTTTAATATGTATTAAGAACAAATTAATAATTATTAATCTGTTCTTAATATTTTGATATTTATTAATCTGTTATTAACCCGTTAATAAATATTAATATGTTAATATTTATTGATCTGTTATTAATCTGTTAATAAATATTAACAGGAAGCGACTTGCGCGCGAATAATATTTATTAATCTGTTATTAAATATTAATCTATTATTAATCTGTTAAGAACCTGTTAATATTTATTAATCTGTTATTATTCGCGCGCAAGTCGCTTCCTGTTGATATTTATTAATCTGTTCTTAATCTATTAATATTTATTAATCTGTTAATATTTATTAATCTGTTCTTAATCTGTCAATATTTATTAATCTGTTAATATTTATTGATCTGTTCTTAATCTATTAATATTTATTAATCTGTTAATAAATATTAATCTGTTCTTAATCTGTCAATATTTATTAATCTGTTAATATTTATTGATCTGTTCTTAGTCTGTTAATATTTATTAATCTGTTAATATTTATTGATCTGTTATTAATCTGTTAATATTTATTATTCGCGCTTCCTTTGTTTCATTCGAAACAAGCGAGGGGCTTTGGTTTCAATGGCTCCTTAGGAGCCATTGAAGCCCGCGCATAAGTTCCGCTCGCTCGCTAGAGCGAACACCGCAAGTCGCTTCCTGTTGATTGTTTATTAACTTCTTATACGCGCGCAAGTCGCTTCCTGTTAATAATTATTAACCTATTAATTGTGTATTAACTTGTTGAATTTTTGTTATTTGTGCTTGCTCTTAATTATTTATTATTTGTGAGCAAGTTACTCCCTCTTAATAATTATTAATGTCTTAATTGTTCACCAACCTATTAATTATAGATGTTTAATAAATAATTAACATTTTAACTAATGATTACTATTAAAATAATTTATTAATCATCAATATTCTTTTGATGATTAAATATTAAAAGAATAACTGATTATAACTAGATGATTAAATAGCAAAAGACTAACTGATAATAACTATTAAACTAGATTATCGAAAGAATAACTGATGATTACTATAAAAATAGATAATTAAATAGTAAAAGAATAACTGATGATTAACCACCAAAAAATGTAGATGTTTAAATAACAAAAGAATAACTAATGATTAATCATTTAAATAGAGAAAGAATAACTAATGATTAATCATTTAAATAGAGAAAAAATAACTAATGATTAATCATTTAAATAGAGAAAGAATGACAGATGATTAAATATTAAAATAATAACTGATAATTAATTATCTGAAATAGATAATTAATTAATAACTTAATATTAATCACAACAGTCTATAGGATTAATATAATTACAAGTAAAAACTCTTATTGATTTTTGATCGATATCATTAAGACAAACAGGGTCAATTCTAAATACTGGAGCTATTAAATAGGGAGGATTTTGGACCGCCACAAATTTTTGTTTGTCTAGTGGGATATAGGTTAAAGTATCTGTTGTGATACTATAAATATCAAAAGTGCAACCGAAAGGTAACAATATTTTTTGTTCATGTGGATAGGCATGAATTAAGGGATTAATTAATAAAACATGTGAACCCCTGGGGATATTAATAAAAAGAAACAACAATCTAACTCAAGAGAGGTGAAAGGTGCAAAATTAAGTTGTGGATCATAACTAGTACTATTAAAGGGATTTTGATAAACATAAGCATGTCCTGATGGGGGTAATACATCAGGTAATCCTTCATAAGGTGTACTAGCTTTATAAACAGTAATAGGACCATCGGTTAAAGGTGCTTTTAAGATGATATGTTGTAATTTTTTAATGTAATTATAAAGAACTTCATTAGTGATTAAAATTTGTTGATCCGTAGGTAAATTAAAGAAGTCAGCGGGAGAAATAAAATATTGTAACCATTGTCTAAACGGATTTTCAATAGCTTCTAAACTATACTGTTGCACATTATAGTAACTAAAGAATCGATAAGTCCATTGAATTGAAGTATCAATAGTTGAGACACCAATTAAAAATCTATTAATTGGTCCACTGCCCATTGTATATAGCCAAATAAGATATTTTTTCCAGATAGATAACAGAGATTGATATTTAACATGACTTAACATTAAGTCAGATAAACTAGGTGTTATTATTAATTTAGTATCACCTCCAGGTCCAATACTTGAGAGTGAATAGTACATTTTGAATCAGCAATAATTTATTTTTACTAATTCATTTACCACTCTCGAACATATTACATGGTTTATATGATAAAATAGCTTGTACATATTGATAAGGAGTCAATTGGTCTAAATAATTAGTGATTAGAGTAATATCATATTTACCATTATATTCATGTGTATTTAATTTTTCTAAATTATATTCTAAGTTCCTCTCATCTAGATATAATGATGAATTATGCTTGGTAATATTAACCTTTTCTAGAGGTTTACGATAAAAATCAACCTCATAAAGTTCAATTTCTTGATGATATCTTTCTATTTTATCTCTTTTAATAATAGTTTTTAATATATACAAATAATTGTCATTTTTTAAAGTAAAATAATAATTATTAATCATTAATGGATTATAATAATAATTTACACAATAACTGGAAGGTACTCCTTCAACATGACAGTAATCTAGATACTTTAATAAATAAGAAGAAAATAATTTTCCGATCTCATATTTATTATAATCTTTTAATTCTTGATAAAGGTCAGGATTATCTCTACAAATACACAATCTTAAATTGTTCCAAACAAATAAATCCGATAGTGTTTCCTGATTAGATGGTTTATATAACCACATTTTAGATACAATCAAATATAATATGAAATGTCATTTTTTGTTAGCAAAAGTAAAAATTTATCAAATATAAAAAGTTAGATAATATTAGATATCATCTAACTGATTATTAATATTAACGACTAATATTTTTGGCATTGATAGTTTTACCATTAATACTTTGACTTGATTCACCAATACCTTTTAATTTTATACGTTTTAATCGATCTTTAATTAAATTAAATAACACAGTATCCAAAATCTCGTCTTTCGCATATATTTTGTTATCAATGGTTAAAAAATCACATAAAACTTTACCTTCATCAGAGACAACAGACATTTTTTAATATAACTAATTTTTTTTTAAGATTTTATTAGTTATTAAAATGGATATTTATTTACCAACCGAATTATTAGTTGATATATTATTAGAATTAGATATTAAAAATTTATCATCCACTTGTTTAACCTCTAAAGGTCTTTATAGTATATGTAATGATCCTCGTTTTTGGATAGCTAAATTTAAACATGATAACCTACAATTATTTGATGAAGAACTACCTCAGACTATCAATCAATGGCTTGAATCATATCATATCTCAAATGCTACCAAATTAAGTGATCAAATAAAAAATAATATTGAGAATAAAATTTATCCTGATGGTGGTAGTATTATATTTGACTTAAAAGAGTTACCTGATATTAATCTATTAGATATTTCTCCAATTAATATTAATTATATTACCCAACTTTATCAATCTGATGATGATGTTCTTATCTATATTAATAATGACGATAAAGAATGGTTTATTGAATTAATTATTTCTGATAATACTGGAAACGTGAGTAGTTCAAAGATTTATTTAACTGATCGATCACTTGATCAATTATTATATAATTTGATTGATGCCAGAGTTCCCCTTTTAGATATTTATTTGGACCTCATCTATGATTTAAATTATTTTTAAATTGATAAAAACTTCAAGGTATGATTTAAATAATTACTTAGTTGATCGAATATCAAATAGTTTGATCATTGCTGAAGTTATCCTTTTAAATTGTTATAATATTAAGTATTTTTAACTATTAATATTATTATAACATAACTTTAATTAATTTAACTAATTAATTGTATAATAACATAACTTTAATTAATTTAACTAATATTTTATACTTTAAATGAACTTTAATTTATTTAAAAAATATTTTATACTTTAAATGAATTTAAATGCTCTTTCATTATCTGAGAGATATGATATGTTACATCATAATCCATGGACTCGGGCAATTAAATATATTGCCGATAAATATTATTTACCGGCCAATGTAGCTGCTGAATTTTTAAGTCCTAATTGGGAACAAGGTAAATCGATGGGTTTATCTGAGCCTCAAGTTTTTGATTATGCTGTTCCTAAAATCGATGAACAACTTTCTGGGGGTATAACTTATTCAAATCCTACGGATCACTATCGACAAGAATATTATCAACATTAACGAAGATATCCTGTACAACCACATAATTTAGAATATTATGAAAATTTAAATAATCAACAATATCAATTTTTTGATAGACAGATTTGAGGTCATTGAATATAAGTTAGATAATTATCTGAAATTATCTAACTTGGTTAAAATTATCTAAATTGTTTTAATCTTATTCTAAGCGCAAAGGCATTTCTTCTAGCTTCAGCTAAATTTGGAAATTCTAATCTTGGGAATGATTCAGGATCATATCCAGCTAATCGAATAGATCCAATTAAGGTTTCAGTTTCATCATTAGTTAAAGGATATCTGTATCTTTCGCCATCCGGTAAATTAATATAGACATCGGCTAATCCTAAGTCTTCATTAATTAATCCGTTTTTCAAAATATCTAAAATGTCATAACAAAAGGTATAAGGTAATCCAGGTATTATTAAGGAAAATAATCGTTCATTAGTTCTTAATTGTTGTTCATTTAATTCCGATAGATTATAACAACCTCCTTCTCTTAATCTGTTTAATTTATTATTAATGAGAGAGATTTGTTGTTGTTCTCTATCAGATAATCTTCCAAATCTAGCTGAACGTAATAATCTTTGTTCCTGAGGTGTTAAAGTATTTTCAATAACATTAGGTAATTTGGTAGATAATCGAGTTATTAATTGAGTACGATCTATTTGTCTTTGTCTATTAATTTCCTTTAGTATGTCATTATATAATGATTCATAATAGGCTAATTCTTGTTCTAACATGGTGCGTTCATTATAACTAGAGGGTACATTTATTGATAATTCTCTCATTTTATATTGAAAAGAAAAAATTTACAATTTATTTTAAAATGGAAGATGTTGTTAATATGAAGTTATGGGAATTATTACCAGTCACTGATCTATTGAATCTGTGCGTTACTGATACTTTTTATCATAATATTTGTCAAAATAATAATAATTGGAAATTCTTAATACAACGTGATTATAATTTATCTGATCTACCACCATCTATTAATTATCGTGATTATTATTTTAAATTGGAAGAGGTTAAGAAACTTATCCATTCCTATTTTAAAGGTAAATATTTAACTGAGTTAGCATTTAATCTCTTATTTGTCTTTTTAATTAGATTAAAACAACCAATAACCAATCCACTTCTTAATAATTTATTTCAATCATATCAAGTAATTGATATAATTAATGTTTTTATTATCTGTTCTTCCTATTGTTTTAATAAGAAACTACCACTTCATCCTTATTTAGTTACTAAATTTGAACAATTAATCAATTATCCCGAAAAGAAATATCAATTAATGCACATAGCTTATTCTAACAATATACCTATCTTATCAGCTGAACAACTTCATATTTTAAATTTTTTATTACAATCCTCCCTTCAACAAATTAATGCCAAATTACAAACTATTCGTAAAACTTTAACACTTTCACAACTCTTCTATCTTCTTTCTTTAAATGATGATAACTTATTTACTAATCCGGTTAAATTCATACAAGAACACTCTCCTTTAAAAGCTATAGAACCTTTATTTCTTCAAATGTATGATAATGCCCTTACCACATAGTTTCGGCATGACCATAAGGTTCATTACATTCAATATTAAACATCAAAATATCTGATTGATCAAAATCGTCTTCATTCCAAGTCCAACCTTTATAATTGCCACATTCACAACTTTTTTCATTAACATACCATCCATCACACTCACCTTCATATCTATGAGGACATTCTTCCTCTACATACCAACCTAATCCACCATTACTATTATATAGTAATTCATCTTGTCGATGTCTATTACATTTACTAAATAAATCAATATCATCTTCCCATTCAATAACATAATCTTTAGCATAATTTATATATTTATCCTTTAATTCACATTCTTTGATTAACCTTTCACCTTCTTTCTTAGTTTTAATTGAATATTGATAACTTTTAGATTTTTCGTTATATTCAGATTGTAATTGTTCAATTTCCTTTTGTAGTTTAATTTTATAATCATTGCTCATTATTTCATTATATTCTTTAATTTTATTATTAGTAGTTTGAATTTTATTTTCTATTTCATGTTGATTATTAATTAATTCCTTTATTTTTTCATCAATTGATTTAACTCTACTATCCTTCACTATCTCATCTTTTTCTAATATGGATAATCTAATTGTTAATTGTTCCATATTATTTTCCTTCTTCGTATTTAATCTATTTATTTCCTCATCTATTTTTAATAGATCATTATTATATCTTCTGTTATCATTTAATGACATTTCTTTCTTTTTGATAGTTTCAGCTATTAAATTAGCTAAAGTATTTAATTGTCTTTTCTTAGTCGTTAATTCACTTTCTACTTGTGTTAATTCTAATAATTTATTAGAATGTTGATTGCAAATATTATCATATTTGATTTTTAATTGTTCAAGGGAACACATTTTTTTATTATACAAAATCAAATTAATTAATTAATCACTTTTATATACTGGTATTACATAAGTGGTGCAATTTGTGTTAATGAAAATATAGCAGATATAATTATGGTTATAATACTATTTTGTAATTAGTAATATTTACATCTACAAAATATGCTTTCTTATTCTCAACATTTCTAAATATAATTATAATTATTTATTTAGTATGATATAGATTTGCTAGTTAGTTATTATAATTAATATGATAATTATCCATATAATTCGTTTACTATCACTTAAATATTAAATAACTAATCAAAAAGTATAAAGAACATTTTTTAAATTAAAGGAATCATCGATAAACTACATCAAAAAATTTATATGATGTTCCGTTTTAAAACATTAATCTATAAAAGATATACCTCGTCAAATAATAAAAGGAAATATAAAGAGATAATCAATAATTAATGAAAGATGTATAAAATAATAATTAATCGGTCGAATTATAACTAATATTAGTAGACGATAAACATTTTATGGTTATAAGTAATTGGTAAATATTCTACCAAAACGCTTATTAACTTAATTGTTATAATATTAATAGGTAATTATAAATGAAAGATACAAATTGTAGTATTGATGATTATCCAGAAAGTTGTGAACAATCTCTTGATTACTAATTAATAATTATTTAAAAATTGTTAATAATTTAACACAACTCATTAAAGTTGAGAATATGGCAAATTATTTAGTATGTTATTAATTATCTAATAAATTAATAACATGTCAAATAGTTATTAATAATTTAATGGGTCAAGATCCTCTAAGGGATTGAACAAACTTAGAAATGTCTTTCCTTATAATTACAGTGGTTTCAACTTATCCAAAAAAGATATTTATTAGTTACTTAAATGACAAGTCAATAAATAAATTAATTTTAGAACACAATATTAAGTAAACTAATTAACATAATAGAAGTTAAAATATAATTGAATTTAAGTGAATAGGAATAATTGTTTGCTATGTTTTTATTGTATATTAATTCAACATTATAGTCAACTGTAGTAAGATCTTTTGATATAATATGTATACCCCATAATTCTAATATATTGGGATAAAATTGAGTAAAGTCATAATATTTAAAACAATGATTTACACATAATATACCATCAGAGGCATAAGTTATTTCAACTACAAAGATATTATGATAATTATTAGTGACATTAAAAGAATAAGAAAGACTTATTAAATCATTGAAACTATAATATTGATCAAAATTAATATATAAAGTATCTTGAAAGGTACTATTACCTTTATATTGGAGATATTGACTAGTGGCCTTAACACAAGAGATAATTAATAATAATAAAATAGATCTCATAATAAAATTTTGATCGAATGGTAACATATGTCTTTAGATTTCAATTTCGATTAATGAAAATATTTTATGCTAATATTAGTATAATAAGTGTTAAATATGTTATTTAAAATAGGACTATCTATTGATCTAGACATAGATACAATTTGAACTTTAAATTTAATTTATTGTAAATAATTGATATTTAATTAAGAGTTTAAAATTTAAGTAAATGTCAGAAGATAATGAGAGATATATCCAAATGAATGACCTTACTGAAAAACATATCACTATAAAAGATCTTAAAGAAAAGTTTATTCAAACCGAAAATGACAGATATATTCAGTTCGAAAAAGAAGCCTTTGAACCTAAAAGATGTAATGGATTTTTCGATATTCCCAATATTATCAATATGATAATATTAGTAGGATTAATTATAACTATGATTATTGTGATAATTGTTTTTTATATAAAAAAGTAAACCAATAATTTTTACAGACCTCTTCTAAATAAATATTAAAGTTGGTGATACCATATCCATCTTTAAATCCATTTATTAATTGATTAGCTATTTCTGTATCTTTAATCAACCAATTAACACTACTAATAAATTGATAATATTCATATTCTGCTAAACCAAAGGGCCTAAGTTCATCTTTAATGTATCTGACATTTTTATAAATACCACCAATATCAATCATAATTATTTCATTGTTGTAAATAATATTCAATAAACTCATATCACCATGTACAAAACAACATTTACATTGATCTTTAATTTGGTCAATAGAGATAGCCAATTTGTTAATTTTAGGATGATTAATTAATTCATTCGGCGATATTAGGACTTTCTGATAATTATGTAATTTAGAAAGAGATTTACCTATTTCAGATCCTACTTGATAACTATCAACCTGCGTTAATGTTTTAATTAAATCAGAGCCCATATATTCATATATTATTAAATAATAAATAACCACCTTACTGGATGTAATTAATTTAGCAGTTTTGATTGGTAATCCGATAGATGTTATTAATTGATAAGAATTAATTTCATTTTCATATTCTTGTTTAATATTAAATATTTTGACTATATATGTATTATTAACTAATAATACATTATTTTTAATTTCAGTAACTGATAAATTTGCACTATTTACAAGTAACTTAATTTTATTTTCGATCACCCACATTTTATTATCGATAATATAGTTAAATGATGAGATATTTAATGGTAAATATTTATTATCAACACCAATATTTTCTCTAATCATGGTAGAAGAATAAGATTGATGTTTAAATAATGACTTGTCTAAAATCTGGAATATTGAGTTAATAACGGTATTGATACAATAATTATCTCTAGGTATTATTAACCATTTATTGACTGATAATTTAGTAGATTTATTATTATTAACTAAATGTAGATATTGATCAGAGCCCATTATACCAATGGTAGGATAGTCTTTGAACATAGTTATTAGATCATCTACAAAATTAGTTGGTATAAAAATGTGATCAGAATATTGTGAGTCCTTAGTCATCAGATAAATAATATTTATTCTATTAATTAATTTTGACCGATTAGGTTTATTTTTATTAGGATTATTAGCAATAATAAATATGTTATCAACATATTTATATTGTAAACAAATTTCAATAATTTCGAGGTGACCATAATGAAACGGATCAAATGATCCTACATAAAGACCTATTTTTTGATTTTGCTTAATATTACTAATATTATTATTACCTACCAAATTTAATGAAGACATTTTGTTATATTCTAAGTAATTATTCAGAATTCACTTTACTGTGAATAATTACTATCAATAAACTATATAAAATTTTAACAAAATTGATATTTTAAAATTAATTTGACATTATAAATCAAAACAATAAAATCTAAAACTTAATAATCTAAATCTAAAAATATATAATATAATGCGTAGTTTAGTTGTATTATCTTTTTTAGTTATTGCAGCATTAGCAGGAACCTGTGATTTATGCGGTAGACCATGTGAATTTGGACTATGTACATCGGCTACCGATGGGTGTACATCTTGTTCACAATTTTGTAATGAATGGGGTTGTACTGGACCAGTCTGTTCAAAACCAACTTTAGCTAACCCATTAGCCGCTAAATGTTCATATTATTGTCATTATGATTCAAATTGCACTAATGAATGTATTAATTGTGCCAGTCAATGTCACAATGATACTGTTTGTATTAATAGATGTGTTAAATTGACTTCACACACTGTTAATCATAATGCTAGAACAGACTGTAATTTATGTAATCTACCATGTGTGTCAGATGCTGATTGTTCTTTCGCCACTGGTCAATATCCTTGTACCAAATGTACTTATGTTAATTTTGGATGGCCAGTAGGTGATGGTTACCTATGTTTACCACAACCTGCTCCGTTTAATGTGACCCATGTTAAGAAACATTAAAAATCCAATATAATATATGTATTACATATATCATATATATTAATAATGTAATTTAACCGTTATCAAAATACTATATATTAATAATGTAATTTAATCATTATCAAATTACTATATAATAAAGAATGACAACTCATTTACACTATTCTTCTTATATTAATTATAAATCATTGATTATAATAATCGATGATTTAATTTACAATTTAATGTCCAGGGTGAATATCAAAGGTCACATATTCTTCAGTAGGTGGTGGCATACACAGATATCCTGATCCTCCATAATTTTGAACAAAAGTGCATTTGGTACAAGCTGGTGTGCCAGTGGCGAAAGAACAATCAGAATCTGACACACATGGTAAACTACAGAGGTTACAAGTTGATCTAGGTCCATTAAAATCAACTAGAGTATGATTAGAAAAGAGATGTTTATTTCCACCTACACAAGTCTTAATACATTTATCTTTATGATTACAATCTTCAGTACATTTTAATTTTAAGGCATCTAAAGTCGCAACATTAAGACATTGAGGGCTTGTACAACCATATGGTGAACAAATACGGGCACATTGTGAGCATCCATCAGTCGCTGATGAACATGATCCTATATAACAAGATCTAAAACATAAATCACAAGTTCCTGCGAAAACAGCTGCTACAAAGAAAGAAATGAGAATTAAACTACGCATCTTATGTTTATAATGATTTTTTAGATTATCTAGTTTTTAGATTTTATTGTTTTGATTTACAATGTCAAATTAATTTTAAAATATCAATTTTGTTAAAAAAAATTATTAGTTACAATTCATAATCACTAATATTACTATTATTATGTTAAAATAACAAAGTGGTAATGATAAAATTAACATGATAATATAAATCCTATACTAAGTACAATAACCCTAAACTGTTTGGTAATTTATAAAACAATAAATAGATCTCGTTTATTATTCAATAGAATTAATAATCATATTTCGATGAATGATAATATAATTATTGATTAATATTGTTAATACAATATTAATCTGATATTTAATTGTACATATAAATTTATCATTAATAATAACATCAATAGAAATTAATTTAATTATAATGTTAGTTAGTATTTTAATAACTTTTAATTATTACTTCTTTAATGTGACGTAATTTAATTTTATTTAAAATATCATTATGTCCTGCTCTTTTTATCCAAATTGGAGTTAAAGATTTATCTGGTAACTGATCATATAAATATTTAGCATGTGAGATATCTATTAATGTATCTTGAGTACCATGTATAATTCTAATAGGACATTTAACTTTAGTTATTTTAGTACACGATTTAAATTTATCTAGAGGATCGGCTAAATAACTAATACATGATATTGACGAAGGTTCAGTAACTACCCTTGATATGCTTTTATAGGGAGAAATAAGAATAGCCGGACTAAACCAATCATGTTTAGCTAAATAATCAATGACAACACCAGTGCCTAATGATTGACCTATTAAAGTGATATCACTTTGTTTAATACCTAACTGATTTAAAACAAAATTAACAGTTGCTTCTAAATCATGATAACAATTAGACTCAGATACTTGACCATTTGATAAACCATATCCTTGATAATCATAAGCTATAATACCAACTTTTAAATGATTATGCAATTCCAAGAGATATGGTTCCATAGTATGAATATTTGACGCATTTCCGTGTGACCATATTATATATTTGTTACCAATAATTGGTTTAAGATGTAATATTGGCACTGTATTATTGTTATAGGTTATAAAAATAATGTTATCCATTTTAATATTGGTAGGATCTAATTGAGGAGG
>Ga0272448_1002925_pt1 | contig 20824 bp, 15 predicted proteins | sample YNPCB0191_FD_202220 | JGI IMG/M metagenome (GOLD analysis project Ga0272448, IMG submission 202220) | Hot spring sediment microbial communities from Yellowstone National Park, WY, United States - YNP-CB-019-1 | ecosystem: Environmental > Aquatic > Thermal springs > Hot (42-90C) > Sediment... | reverse complement strand
GCCTGGCAGATGTGGAAGGTCTTGCCGTCGTAGTCCGTATCCAGGAACCAGGCGGCCACATCCTCGCCACGGCTGGAATGGACCTCCCCCGTCAGCGGGTCGTAGATGTCCACGCCGCGCAGTTCCACGCGGTATGTGCCGTCCTTTTGCTTTTCCACGCGCACGTCGGGCTGGCCGAAGACGGTGAAGATCTGACTGGCGCGCGTGGTCTTTAGCAGGTCGCCCACCAGCACATCCGGGGCGATACTGGCAAAATGCACCTGCAGCCCGGTTACCTGGGCTTTCTGGATGAGCGCCTGCGCCTCCGGGTCGAAGGCAAATCCCGCAAAGATGAGCATCTGGTAGCCGTTTATCTTTGCGGTGGGGATGGCTTCCTGCACCTGGTGAGCGATCAGCGGCCCGTGCTGGGGGCCGAAGCTAAGGGCGACGCGCAACGCATTCCCGTTCTGCCGGGCTTCTGCTTCGGCGTGCAGGTAGCCCAGGTGGAGCGGGCGGATGTTCTCCAGTTCCAGCCTCTTGCCGCCGGGGAAGAGCACGCCGCCCTGCTGTTTGAGCAGGTTGATCATCGTGGTCAGATAGTCGCCGCCGCGATCGCTCACGCGGGCCTGGGCCTCTTCGGCCTCGAATTGCGGGATAGGTGCCTGCGTCGGGTCTTCCATCGCCGGGACCGGGATCGCCTCCACCGTGAAGGGGCCGGTGACCCGCACCACTCCGCGCTTAACCTGAGGTTTGTCGTAGAGCGTCTCCTGCGGGGCGTTGCGCTGGATGCTCTCGTCGATCTCTTTGCGCTTCTGTCGCTTCAGTTCCCAGAAGCAGCCGAGGGCTTGTTTTGCTTCATCGGACCAGTCCTCCGGCGGCATCGGGTCGGGCACCTCGCCGAGGCTCTCCCAGCGGTGCCCGGTCAGGCGATAGACCGTCTCCAGGAGCGGTTCCGCCTGCTTCTCGGCGCCCAGCTTGCCAGACCGCTTGAGCTTAAGAAGCTGTCGGTATGCTTGCTTTGCCTCCTCGGGCCAGACCGGATGCGGTATTTCCCGCGGCACCTCCCACTCTTTCCAATCCTTATGCAACGCTCGATTGAGCTGCCGCAAAGCCTCGTCAATCTCCGGCTGGTATTTTGCGGCGATGGCGTCAATTTCGGTGTTTTTGGCGATGGATTCCAGCGTGATGTGCGGCACGGTCTCGTAGATGAAGCCGCCAGCAGGGCCGCGCTCTGGCTCGCGCAGCTCGTAGTAGTCGAACTTTGCGGTCATCAGCCGCTGGCGGGCGATGGCCAGGGCTACGCGGCTGGTATCGCAGGTGATCCAACGCCTGCCCCGCTTCTCCGCGCAGTAAGCCGTCGTGCCGGAGCCGCAGGTGGGGTCGAAGACCAGGTCGCCCGGGTCGGTGGTCATCAGGATGCAGCGCTCCACCACCCTGGTGTTAGTCTGCACTACGTATGACTTTTCTGACTCCCCTAAAACGTCGCTCCAGATGTTAGAAAGTGCGGAGATCGGATAATCATCGAGGAAAATTTTGTACCGTAAAGATGTCCTAAGCGGGAGTATTCTCTCCGCATGTAACAAACGCCCCATTCCTTCCTTGTTGGTCTTCCAACCTTTCTCTGCCTTGTAGTCACGACCCGCGGCTTTCATAGGAAACACGCATGACGGGTTTGGACCAGCTGCTATGAGAGGTTGGCTAGAAAAGATACGACTACCTTCTGGTAATAAACCCGGTTCCAGGATGTCTTCTTGGAGGAGCTTTCCATATTCCCCGTCCGGTAATTCCACTTGTCGATATTCTTCGTCTTCCAAAGGATTTTTCGGTATATACAGAGGACGGTACTTCACCTGTTCCTTCGAACGCGCATACCAAAGTAAATAATCGACAACACCGGGGAGAAGGCGGGAGCGTAATGCCATCCCCTTTTTGAATGTAACTACCGCCACAAAATTCTCCCTTCCAAACACTTCATCCAGCAAGCACCGGACCAGGTGCAGGTTCTCGTCGTTGATCTGGACGAAGATGGAGCCGCTCTCGGTCAGGAGTTCCCGCGCCAGAAGCAGCCGGTCGCGCAGGTAGGTCAGGTAGGAGTGAATGCCGAGCGTCCAGGTGTCGCGGTAGGCTTTGATCTGCTCCGGCTCGTGGGTGAGGTCTTCGTCCGTGTCCTTCACGTCGCGGCGGTCAATGCGCGGCTGGAAATTAGAGGCGTACTTGATGCCGTAGGGTGGGTCCATGTAGATCATCTGCACCTTGCCGGCCATGCCCTCTTTGACCAGGAGCGAGTTCATCACCAGCAGGGAATCGCCCAGGATCAGGCGGTTCGCCCAACCGACCTCGTGACGGTAGAATTCGATTTGCTTATCGGCGGGCAAAGGCGTTTCGCCGAAGAGGTCGGGTTGCAGCGGCTGGGGTCGGCGCACGGCGTCCAGGATCGCTCGCGTTGAGATACGCTCGTGGATATGGAGCGAGACCACGTCTACCTCGAACGAGGTGTGCTCGGCTTTGCCCGCCCAGACGAGCTCCGGGTCCAGGTGCGGATCATAGGCATACTGCCTGGCCTGCCGCTCGCGGACTTCGTACGCGGGCGCAGCTCCAGCAGGCGGGTTGTTCTTCCGCGTGGCTTGAGCGTGTCGAAAATCGCGTACACCGTTCTGGTTTGTTTGCTTTTTGCGTGGCATTGGATTTACGGGTTAATAGTAGACAGCTTCGCGCATTTTGACCATATTTTCTGCAGTTGGTTTTTATCTGCGAAATCTTCAAGGCGGGACTCCTCCAGCAAAAACGGCTTCCCGTACAACAAAGCTTTCACCCGGTGCAAAATTCGGCCTCGTTTGGCATAGCCGATCGGTGTACGTGCAGCTTTGAGAAAGCGGATGCGAAATTGGGTTGTGTTGGCAATGGGTTGTTGGTTAGGCGGCGGTGGATTGGACACCGCTTAGGTGGGGTCGGGTTTTTGCGTCTGAGTGGTTGCAGAGAGAAAGGCAAAGGGGTTAAATCTTGGGATGTGAACGGCGAAAGTCGGGTACGAGACTCGCTGGCCGAGGGTCCAACAGGATGCAAAATGTCCAAGGTATTGCGGACGATTAAGTGGTTTGGCCTGGTTGTAGTTGTGTTGGTGGGGCTGCCTGGGGTTTTTACAAGTCCTTGTTTCCATTCGGGCGCACCCACGACTGTTTAAAAAATTTGGCCCTAACTCTTACCATGTATGCAAAGGAGCATGATGAGTGGCTTCCGCATGGTGAGACGACACCGGAGGCATCGTTAGGGTTGCTGGCAAAATTTGATCCGCCCATAGTGTTTTTGCTGGGTGGGAAGCACATACCAAAAGAGGTTGCCGCCCAGGCTTTCACCAATGGCACCTTCGGGCCGGACACGTGCGGCTGGCATTATGTGGAAGGCCTGCGGATAGATGACGATCCGGACATCGCGATTGCGTGGGATAAAGTTACACGCCTAGGCCATAACGGGGAACGCCGCCAAGGACTCATGCATGAGGTGGTATTTGTGGGCGGGTTTACCAGGTATATCGCCGAGGACATGTGGCCGGAGTTCGTCAAGGAACAGAAGGGAAAACTCGAACGTGTGATTGCTTCGCGCGGCACGAACGATCCGCCAATACGTTGGAGTGACGAGGCTACTCTTGGTCCGAACAAGTTTCCTGCCCGCGCGCGAAAAGAAGTTACAGCCCCTGGACAATAATGGTGTCCAGAGCGCTGTTGTGGAGACGAAAACGTGTGCGATGTGGCCCGTGTTTTTTGGTTGATTGTGTAACAGCGTAGATGTGGTTGAACTTTTAGGGTATGGCGGTGTGCGGGCATTCCTTGGGCGTATGTGGGGAGAGATTGTGGTTCGGGCTTAACGGCGTGGCGTGGTTTACTTGGTCTTTCGCGGGTGCAGGGGGCAGAATTGAAGGTTGGCACACCTGATGTAGGTGTGTCATCCAAAGGATGCCCTGGGAGCTGCATCAGCGCAGGTTGCTGGCGTAAACTCGTCCCAGCGATTTAGCGTGAGCGCGGGTCGTTATGGACTGGGACAACCAGCACTGGCACAGGGGCTTTGCGGAGAACGAAATCGGCTGTGTGACCAAAGAGGCGCTCCTTGGTTTCCTTGCCGCGATATGCGCACAGGACAATCATGTCTTGTTGGGTTTCGCCTGCGAACCGGATTATTTCGTCACCGGCAACACCTTTCCGGATCACGTGGCTGATTGAACAAGTCGCGGGGACTTCAGCGGGGATCCACGAACAAAGTTTTTGTTGGGCTTTGTCGAGTGCTTCGGTTTCAGATTCCACCACGTAGAGGATTGTTAGTTGTGCGCCGAATTTGGCGGCTAGGTTAGCTGCATGGCCTAGGCCAGCAGCGCTTGAGTGTGGGCTGTTAACTGGGCAGAGGATGCGTTTTACAATAGGAAGGGTGTTTGGGTCTTCGACATTGATCAATGCGTGTTGTGCTTGCCGCACGATAAACACCGGCACAGGCGATTGCTGTAATACCGTCTCGGTTACAGACCCAAGCAAAAACCGTTTTGCTGGGGATCGGCCGTGTGTGCCCATGATGACGAGATCAGCTTGGTCGTTTTTGATTGCCTCTAATATAGCAGCGGCAGCTAGAGCGTCCGAGACTTGGATCTGGATGTTTAGGAGTTTTGGGTCTTTGCCGAGCACGCGGGTTATGAAGGCGGTTAAGTCGGCTCGGGCGTATTCAAGTGCTTGACGCAGTTGATCGAGTAATTGGTCTGTCTCGGATTTTGTGAAGTATGGTGGCGGTTCTATTTGGACGGCGTGGAGGACGGTCAGGTCTGCATCAAATACACGTGCGCCGGCAACTGCGTATTTCAATGCTAAGGCTGAGGGTTCGCTGTAATCGACCGGGCATAAAATCCGTTTCGGATCGAACTTTGTGCTGTTTGTCATGGGATTCATGGATTGGTTGTTTGGTTAGCTGCTGAGACTGGTTTTGCGCCCTGTTTGTTGTAAATCAGGTAATAGAGCAATGGCACGGTGAGTGGTGCAATGAACATGGAAACCACGCTGCCCGCCATTAGCGATATTGCCAGGCCTTGAAAGATTGGGTCGAACAGGATCACCGCTGCGCCAACAACCACCGCCATTGCGGTCAACATTATCGGTCTGAACCGTATCAGACCCGATTCAATCACAGCCTCGGCCAGCGGTCTGCCTTGGGCAAGGCGCATCTCGATAAAGTCAACCAGGATGATCGAGTTACGCACGACGATGCCTGCACCGGCCATAAACCCGATCATGGATGTGGCTGTAAAAAATGCGCCAAGCAGTCCGTGCGCAGGCAGGATGCCGATCAGCGAGAACGGTATCACTGTCATTACGATAAATGGCGTAATAAACGAGCGGAACCAGCCGACCATCAGAATATAGATCAGGATTAGCACCGCGCCAAATGCAAGGCCAAGGTCGCGGAACACCTCGATTGTGATCTGCCATTCGCCGTCCCACTTGATAGCTGGGTAAATGTCTGTAAACGGCAATGTAGCGTTGTAGATTTTGATTCGGGAAGGTAAGAGGGCTGCTGGGGTGCCTGGATTCGTCACTCCTGAAAAGCCGGGCATGAACTGCCTGGCGTCGAGTTTTTTGATTTGTTGGTTCATCTTTAGGATGGCGTACACCGGGCTTTCTACTATGCCGGCGACATCGCCGATTACATACGTAACGGGGGCCAGGTTTTTGTGATAGATGCTTCTGTCGATAGTCGCTTGCTCGACTCGGACGATTTCGCGTAGTGGGATTAATGGCAGCAGACCGCCAGGCGACACCATTCCGCCCATGCCTTGAACGCGCAGCGATAGTATGTCGTCAACCGAGGTCCGTTTCTCCAGTGGGAGTTGTAGGATGATGTTGACGTCTTCTTTTTCGTCGGGTTTGTGAATGATGTCAATAGGTAATCCCCCAACGGCCATGCGCAGTGTGGCAGCGATTGCCTCGGTGCTAACCCCGTGCAAGGCAGCTTTTTCACGGTCAATCACAAATCGCACTTTTGGCTGGGGCGACTCGATGTACCAGTCAACGTCAACGACACCCTCGGTGTTCCTGAAGATTTCGATCATCTTTTGTGCGAGAGCCAGCCGGCTTTCCTCAGTCGGCCCATAGATTTCAGCGACGAGCGTTTGCAGCACCGGTGGGCCGGGTGGCACTTCTGCAACTGCAACGCGCGCGCCGTATTTTTCGGCTATTGCAGCAACCCTAGGCCGCACGCGCTTGGCGATGTCATGGCTTTGTGCCTTGCGTTCGTGCTTGGGCAAAAGGTTGATCTGCAGGTCTGCCACGTTTGCACCCCGTCGCATGAAGTAATGACGGACCAAACCATTGAAGTTGAATGGCGCAGCAACACCAACGTAGATTTGGTAATCGGTTACCTCGGGTTCGTCCCGGACAGCGGCGGCGATCTCACGTGCTACACGCGCGGTTTTCTCAAGTGAGCTGCCTTCGGGCATGTTGAGGATGATTTGGAACTCGCTCTTGTTATCGAACGGGAGCATTTTGACTTTGACCCAGCCGATCGCGACTGTTGCAATGGCAGCTATTAGCAGTACAACTAGTGCAGCAAGGAACACGAGAGCTTTGCGGTAGCTAACAATTAATGGGGTCATTAGCCCGCGGTAGAGTCTTGCGAACAGCCCTTCACCTGGCTCAGCGCTATCGTGTGCGGTGCGGGTTGCGTTTTTATGGGTGCGCCATTGTAGGATTCGGACGGCGGCCCATGGTGTGACGATAAACGAAATGAGCAAGGAGAAGAACATTGCTGCGCTGGACCCAATTGGGATGGGCCGCATGTAGGGCCCCATCATCCCACTCACAAATGCCATCGGCAGGACAGCGGCTATCACAGCGAAGGTGGCAAGGATAGTTGGGTTGCCGACTTCGCTGACGGCTTCGACTGCCACATCGAATTTGTTACGGCCGCGATTTTGCGGCAGGCTAAAGTGACGTACGATGTTTTCCACCACGACGATTGCGTCGTCAACTAGGATGCCGATGCTAAAGATCAGCGCAAACAGTGTGATCCGGTTCAGCGTGAACCCATACAGGTAAAATACCAACAGGGTAAGTGCGAGGGTGGTTGGTATAGCAATCGCCACAATGCCAGCTTCGCGCCAGCCGAGTACGAGCAGGATTAGCAACGACACGCTAAACACTGCAATTGCCATGTGGAACAAAAGCTCGTTGGACTTTTCCTGGGCGGTTAATCCGTAGTGACGAGTGATGGTGATTTGGACGTCGGCCGGAATTACGTGGCCTTTGAGTGTCTCAACCTTTCGTAGGACTTTTTTGGCGACGGCAATGGCATTGGCCCCGGGCCGTTTTGCGATTGCAAGTGTGACCGCGGGTTCGTCATCAAACGGATTTGCATTTTGCAGGGCGTTTGTACTGCTGGCGTGTTCTAAAGCAGCCCGCCCGCGGCCAAACAACACGTATTGGCTGGGTTCCTCTGGACCGTCCACCACTTGCGCCACGTCGCGCACGTACACGGGCTTGTTATTGAACACTCCGACGACCACCGCACGCACGTCTTCGGCGTCGCGCAGGAACCCGCCCGTTTCGACTATCACGGCTTGGTTTTGTGTGGTTAACTCGCCGGACCTATACTGGCGGTTGGCCTGCTGCAGCATTTGGGCGAGCATGCCCGGGCTGAGGTTGTATGCCGCCAGTTTAACTGGGTCGAACAACACGCGCACCTGACGTCGCGCACCGCCTATGATAGTGGTTTCGGCGACTTGTGGCAGTTGCTTGACCACGTCGTCCACCTGAGCTACTAGCCGGCGTAGCGTGTAATGATCGTAACGTGAGCTATGAAATGTGAGTGCCAGGATCGGGACGTCATCAATGCTCTTGGGCTTGATCAACGGGTGTGAAACGCCTGGTGGGATACGATCGAAGTTTGACTGCAGTTTTTGGTTGAGTTTGACTAGGCTTTTTTCGACGTCTTCGCCCACCTTGAATCGGACGATGGTTAGGCACTGGCCCTCACTTGCTGTTGAATAGATGTATTCGACCCCTGGGATTTCCCAAAGGAGTTTTTCCATGGGACGTACTGCCCGTTCTTCAACCTCTTTCGCACTGAACCCTGGCATGGAGACGAGCACGTCAATCATTGGCACACGGATTTGCGGTTCCTCCTCGCGCGGTAGGAGTAGCGTTGCAAATACACCCAGTAAGATGGAGGCCAGGATAATTAGGGGTGTAAGCTTCGAGTCTATGAATGCGTGGGCGATTCGACCGGCGATGCCCTGGCCAGGATTCGGTTTTGTGTGTCCTTGTGCACTCATTTTTGTGAAACGGATGAAATTCTAAAGAACGGTGTTGGGTGGTCGTTACTTTTCGATGGCAAGTGGTTGACCGTCCCGGATCATCGGGGTGCCATCAACAATAACCAGTTCGCCGGGCTCAACCCCAGAAAGGAGTTCGACCTCTGCAGTTGTGCGTTTGCCTACTTTGACCAGGCGCATTTGTGCGTGGCCTTGTGCGGCCACGAAAACAATTTCCATTTGGCCGCGTTGCACCACTGCAGAGGCAGGTACCCACACTGAAGTGGCGTGGCCCACTGGGACTGCTAGCCGGCCGAACATGCCCGATTTGAGTGCCTGGGTTTGCGGCAAGTCGAGCTTCACCAACACGGTGCGTGAGATTGGATCGGCAGCCGGGGCCACCTCAGCCACAACGCCTTCTAAGATAATCCCGAGCGTTGGGAAACTCACTGTCATTGTCATGCCGAGGTGAATGCCTTGGCTGATGGTTTCGGGTACGTCGGCCTCAAATCTAAGTATGGTTGGGTCTTCGACTTCGAGTAGAGGTCGGCCAGGCGCGGCAAAATCCCCCACGTCGGCATACTTGCGCGTGATCACACCGTTAAACGGCGCACTTACGCGCGCGTAGTCGAGCATTGATTCGGCTTCGCGTACGGCTGCTTCGGCGGCTTTGTACCTGGCTTCTATGCCATCGAACTCAGCTTGTGTGACCGCACCTTGTCGGAGCAGGGCGGTGAAACGGTCGTAATCTTTCTTGGCTTGGGCGAGCATAGCGCGGGCCTGATCGAGACGCGCTTCGATTTCACGGACGTCAATCAATGCCAGGAGATCACCAGCATTGACGCGTTGCCCGATTGTAACGGGCATTTGCAAGATACGGCCGGCGACCTTGGCCTCGACGGTTGCGCGTGTTTTTGCGCGTACTGTGCCCATTACCTCTTCAGTTGCAACTCGCGTTCTTGAAATTGCCGGTTGCACTGAGACTTTCACGGGTGGCGAGGGCGATTGCCTGTGTTCGGACTCGGTTGATTTGTGGCATCCTGTTAGTAGGCCCACAGCTAGGGTAACGCCTGCGGCAAGCGCGATTGCTTTTCTGATGCGACTGTTTCGAATCATCTGTTCGGTCTTCATTTTGCGAAGGGGTTTTTGGTTAACTTGCTTCATGGGAGCATGGGTAAGCCGACTGCCTTGCGCAGGGCTGCAATGGCGATTTGGTAGTCTGCCTTGGCTTCAGCGTGCCGCACACGCGCAGCCGTAAGGGCCGTCTCGCTGTCTATTAATTGGGTTGTTAAGGCGAGGCCTTGCTCGAATCGTGCACGTGTCAGGGTAGCGCTTTCGGTGGCACTAGCCACGGCTTTTTCGGTAACTCGGAGGCGTTCTTCGGCCTCGCGAAGGTTGAGTTGCGCCTGTTGAAGCTCGAATTCAAAGGCGAGCTTGAGCTTGCGTTCGGTCTCTTGGGCGGTTTCAAGGTTAGCCAAGGCCTCCTGCACTTTGCCCCGTGTCAACTGGCCGTCGAACACGTTCCATTGCATCAACATGCCTGCGGTGTAACTGGTGCCGTCGCCCTCGCTTCGCCAGCCGCGGTCGTGGTCAACGCTTGCGAATACGCCAACTGTGGGTAGGTACCCGCCTTTTGCACGGCGGACTTCTGCTTCGGCTGCCCTGATTTGTGCACGAGCTGCGGCTAGTTCGGGTCGGTTGCTGAGATCCATTTTATCGGGCGGCCGGAGCTCGGGAACCTGATCCGCCACCTCGATCTCCTGGTTTTCGATACCCATTAGTGTGCGCAATCCTTTCAGGGCAAGTGCGTGTGCGTTTTTTGCTCGGAGTAGGTCTTCTTCGGCTTGGGCGAGCCGGACCTCGAGATCGAGCACATCGGCGCGGAGCCGTGTTCCGTTTTCAAAGTGCCGTCTTGCGACTTCGAGGTTTTGCTGGAACGAATTCACTGCGGCTTCGGCAGCCCGGATGAACTGGCGGGTTTTTTGAATTGTAAAGAATGCGCGTGCCACCTCGAACGACAGGGTGATTCGCACGGCCTGAGCTTGTTCGCGGGTTGCTTGGCCGAATGCCCGGGCGGCCTCACGCGCATTTCTGATTTGACCCCCTGCATAGATTGGCATCGAGACAACACCTTTCAAGTTTAGGTTGTCAATGTCTGGCACATCGTTAAAGTCTATTGGTCCGATTGGTGGTTCACCAAACGCGCGTTGGTTGAGTATCGAGCCGAACACCATCATCGGGTTATCGGTACGTGTGTAAGCGGACTGGAGTTGTAGTTTGGGCCAGGCAGCCGAGTTTGCCTGCCTGAGCATTGCATCGGCAGCCGCAACTCGCCGAGATGCAATATGTGTGTCAGGACTGTTGGTGAGCGCAAGCTGCTCAGCCCGCTCCAGCGTCCAAGGTTCACCTGCCTGGCTTGCCAATCCAATTGCCCAAATGAAAAACGTCGGTCGTATGCTCATAAGGATGGGGTTACTGTGCATGAATGTTTTCATACGCATGCGGAACCGTTCTTGCGTTTACTACGGCATGATACCCCAATGCCGAGCCTGCGGAAAATCATTTCTGCGGGGCAGAACCCTGTAAACGAGCTTTGGAGCAGATTCAACCCTACAAACGCAGTTAGCAGCAGCCAGTACCGACTGTGCACGTGCGCCAGCACGAGGCTGACTAGGATCATCGTACCTGCAAGTCTGCGAATTATCATTTCCATGGGACCAAGTTTTGCTTTCAGCAATTTGATTTCGCGCATTTCGCCCTGCCAGAGTTGGGCGCCCAGGGCAAATCCACCTCATGAGTAAACACTGCAAATGCATGCGTACTGAACAAGCCTCGGCGACTGGCCGTTATCAGCCCGATGCCAGATGATGTCTCACTTGGACATTTTGTGTCTGCGAACATATGGAGTCGCGTCCAGCAATGTATGAGTCACGATTGCTTTGGAAGTTACAACCCCAACGAACCGATAGCCTGCGAATTGAAGAACCCGCAGCCCGGGCGCGAGATACCTCAGATAGAATGCCTCAGGTGACGCGCGCCAAAAATCGCCCTCAAAACCGTCCTGCCGAAGGACAGCCAATCAGCGGCCTTGCATGGTCAAGTGCGACTCGAATGCAGTTGTGTCAAGACACGTGTTTATCGGGCTGATCTGTATCGGTGGTGGGTGCACAACAGTTTCGAGCCGCACCTCCGCACGATGAGTTTTGGTCACCAAGCGTTTTGGGTGGTTGACGCCTCACCCAGCACGCATAACACGGTCGGTAACTGAACTGCTGCGCAGAGCCAGAATTCGCTTTTGCAGCTTTCCTTTTACGCTGCGATGGTTTTTTAGATGGCATGTTTGTTTGCGCTGTTTTAAGGCAGGGTAACCCGCCCGGTCCGAAGTTTCCAAAGTGAGTACTTTTCAAATGCAACCTTTGCCCAGTGCGCCCATGGGCCGGGTACGAGCACTTGTAACTTGCGTTGGCCGGGTCTGTAAATCCTGTCTGTGAGCATGATGATGCCCTGGTTACCTGCGTCCATCACACACTTTGCGTCCAGCTCAGTTGCAGGTTTGGGTGTGAGCGGTTTACCCTGGATGCTTGCTGCAATGTTCATTGCGGCGTACCTAGCCATGACTTCGCTTATGTAGCCGGTTTTAGGCACCGCACACCCAGCTTCACACGGTTCAGGGGGTGCAACGGCCACAGCAACACCTGCAGCATATACATTCGTGAATTGGGTATGCCGAAAATAATCGTCAACAACAATAAACCCACGCGCATTACCAAGGCCGCTGTTCCGCACCGCCTCGACACCGGTAAATGCAGGTATGATCATTGCGTAATTGAACCGGAGCGATTGACCTGAAAGGTCCGTTGCCGGTCCATTGCGTTTGTTGTGCAGATGCAACTGGCCGCGTTTGAGCATGAGTTTGCCGGGTTCGACGCGCTCGATTACGGCATTCAGTGCCCAGTCAATCCTGGTGTGTCGGAAGAACCATTCTGTCATTTGCCTGCCTTTACCTAGGCCGCCTATGCCGAAATGCCCCGCAAACGGCTCGCTGGTCACGTACGTGATTGGCACGCGGTCGCGCAACCCGAGCTTGCGCAGCGCATACTCGAGGTTGAATACAAACTCGTATGCGGCACCGTAGCATGAGCTGCCCTGCGCCGCCCCCACAATCACAGGACCTGGATTGGCAAGGAACTTTTCCCATTGTTTACGCGCGTGTTCGGCATGGTCGGCTGTGCACACACTGACCGTGTACCCGCCATGCGGACCCAGGCCGGGCACAGCCTCAAATTCAGGATGCGCGCCCGTAGCGATCAACAGATAGTCGTAGGCAATCCGCCCATGCGGTGTAATTACAGATTGCAGGTGCGGGTCAATGGATTGGACTGTAACCTGTCTAAACTCGATCCCTTTTCGTTCCAACGCAGGCCCGAGCAGGAACGATATCTGGTCAATGCTGCGCCAGCCAAAGGGCACCCAGATCAGGGATGGGATGAACACAAACTTGTCGGCCTTATCCAGCACAATAATACGCGCTGCATCGCCCAACCGTCGTTTCAACTCAAATGCAGCAGTTAACCCGGCAAAACTGCCCCCAATAATCAAAATCGTTTTCGTGTTTGTCATTTTGGATTCGATTTGTTTCGGCATACCGTAGTTTTTTATCTGACATGATCCGCACATGTGTCACTTGCACGCCGAAAGCATGTTCGACGATTGCAACATTGCGTTTTGGCCTGGATAAACCGTGTCAATTCTGCCCGCTAAAATCCGGCTGTGTTCTTTCATCATGCACTTGTTCATCACGACCTGCAGACCAGCCTGACGCGCGCGTTGGGCTGCCCCGTTGTGCACGATGCCTTCCTGCATCCAGACTGCCTTCGCCCCAATTGCAATTGCGTCTTCGACGATCTCCGGCACAAACTCCGGCTTGCGAAAAATGTCAACAACGTCAACCGGAATTTTCACCTCACGCAGCCTTGCCACAGCACGTTCACCAAGTACTTCCATCACGTTCGGATTTACAGGCACGATCCGGTAGCCGTTGTGCTGCAGATACTTTGCAACGCGAAAACTCGCCCGGTCGGGCTTGTCCGACAAACCAACAATTGCAATTGTCCGGGCGGTTTGAAGCATGTGCTTGATTTCCGCACCGGACGCATTGACCATCGGTACCTCGCACGAGTTGTCCATGTGTCACTGCGAGCTGTTTGTGTGAGCAACAGCCTGCACAGGTTGTGGCGCCAGTTCATCGAGCCTTGACTTGAGCGCACGCGGGCTGGGTAACCCCACCCACGTATCAAGAATCAAGCCAGATCGGAAAAGGATCAATGTCGGTACACCGGTTATGCCGTAGCGCATTGCCAGCTCAGGCGCATCGTCAACGTTGACTTTGACGATCTTGACCCGACCGGCAAACTCATCAGCCAGTTGTTCCAACAACGGCGCTAACATCCGACAAGGACCGCACCATGGCGCATAAAAATCCACCAAAACAACCCCGGGCGCCTTAAGCACTTCTTGGTCGAAGTTCGTTTCGTTAAGTTCAATTGTATTTTTCATGGCTACATCACCTTTTTGTTTCTGCCGTGTCAGACCCGCCAAACTGCAAAAGGTTACAAGCCGCCTCATTGCAGCGCTGCGCGGCGAAGGCATTGGCGACCCAGGCCGATTGACACGGTAAGGACTGAATCGGATTGCAAGGCGATGGCTTTGTGACGACCCGCACCAGACAATGTTCAAGCCTGACTTAGGTGTGGGCATTGGCGGTGCACAAACAAGCCGCGGCGCGGTCATGCGCGCTTGATATTTCAGCCCCGGTGGGACGGAGCACGACCTCCCAAACTGGGACCTGCCGAGTGGGGTCGGGCAGGATATTCGCACTCGTAATAACGCGTTGCCAGCATACGGCCCGGAGACCAATTGTCTCAGCCCGTTGGCCGGGTAATTACGACGTGTCACGCAGCAGTAAGGGGAAATTTGGATTGTCCGACCGAGTTAAACGAGCGACAATTGGCTCCACATTTGACCTGAAAGATTTAGCCATGATTACAGCTCTAAAAATTGAGCGGTTTAAATCAATCAAACACATCGAACTGCAATGTCGGCGGATAAACGTTTTCATCGGTGAGCCGAACACAGGGAAATCAAACATTTTGGAAGCACTTGGATTTATTGCATGGTGCGCAGGCAATGGTCCGCTCGAAAAGTTGGTCCGATTCGAATCCGTGCAAAATCTTTTCTACGACGGCTTAATTGACGAGCCAGTCCGTATCGAGTTCAAGGGTGAACCTGCGGGCATGCTTAGCATCGAGTTTGCAAATGGAAGGTTCACCGTGCATAAGTATGAACACAGCATAAGCCCTCTGGGAATCGCCACGCTCGGGTATCGCGGAGTCGAGACGCTAGGCCCTCAAGACGCTTGGAAAGCAGTAAAAATTTACAGGTTCGAGATTTTGAGAAAGTTCGAGCCCAGCGAGCTTGGGGTGTTGCTCCCTCCCACCGGGCAGAATCTATTTTCGGTTGTTTACGGGTCGAAACGACTCCGAGAGTTTGCCGCTCAGCTTTTCAGACCGTTTGGGTTGGTGTTGGTCTTGAAACCACATGAACACAGGTTCGAGCTGCAGAAACAAGAGCACGATGTAGCGATCTCGTATCCGTATTTCCTTGCCTCGGACACGCTGCAGCGGACGCTTTTCTACTGTGTTGCCATGGAATCAAACAAAAATTCGGTCCTTGTTTTCGAAGAACCTGAGGCGCACGCGTTTCCTTACTACACCAAACACCTCGGCGAGCGGATCGCCTTTGACAAGTCGAATCAGTATTTCATCGCCACACATAATCCGTACCTTCTGACGGCCATAGTTGAAAAGGCCAATAAAGATGATGTGGCTGTGTTTGGCACGCGATACCGGAATTACGCCACTGAAGCGCATCTGCTGACAGAATCGCAACTTGGCCGGTTGCTCGAAGCAGATCCTTTCTTGGGACTCGAAAGTGTTTTGGAAGGGAAATGACCGTTTACGTCGAATGTTACGGGGACGAAGCCTTCGCGCGTGCACTGGGTATTCCTAAAGACCGTTTGCGGCATGCACGTGGGAAGGGAGAGGTTCTCAATCGATTGGACAAAGCCAGCGCCGGCACAGTCTATGGCATCATAGACGAGGACCCATTCTCAACCCAGCCCAAAAAACTGGCTGCGTATCAAGAACTGCCTGCGTATCAAGGAGTACCCGTGGATAGCGGCCTTGTGCTTTTGAAACAAAAAGATGAGTCAGTACGACGGTTGATCATCGTCGTCTGTCCACGGCTCGAAGAGTGGCTGTATGACAGGGCAAAGGAATGCGGCATAGACCCGGCTGAGTTCGGTCTGCCACGAAACCCGGACGAGCTTCATGCCGATGCAAGATACGACAAAAGACCAAAGTTTAATGATTTCCTTGCGCGACTTAAGTCCAAACACCCCGCAATGCAGACTTTAGCAAAATGGTTGAGCGGGTGATTTTGTTAGCCGGCGTGCGCGTTTTAGCCTTCTGCCACTGGGCGCATGCACAAACGCAGCAATCGGTTCAAAAACGCATTTGCTACTGGCGCACAAAACAGGAAGTGTTAAGTCTGGCACGCTCGAACCGCGCAGGCGTTTCGGGTCGGATTATTGGCCAATGGCACCCGCCTATTAGACCTCGGCAAACCTGAACTTTGGTGGTGGCGCCTTCTTCAGCGCAGCTTGGATCATGAGGAATTCGCCGACGTTGTCTGCAGTCAAAATCCCTATCAACCGGCCGTTCTGCACCACAGGCAATGAATGGCAATTGCATTCCTGGAGCCGGCTGAAGACCGCCTCGGCCATGTCAGCCGGGTCAGCCACTAAAAATTCGCGTTGCATGACTTCGCCAACCGATGCACCTGGCCCGCGTTGGGCCAGCGCAGCCAACAGGTCTGCCCGGGTCAACACCCCAACCACACGATCGCCCTCGACAACGGGGAAATCCTGTTGGAACCCGGCCAAGATATGCTCGACTGCACGGCTCAGCGGGTCAGTCGGCGCAAGCGTTTGGTAGTTTGTGATCATCACCTGCCTGATGGGTATGCCGCCCAGGGCGGTTTTCATCTGTACCATGCTTGCCTCGCTGGCCGCACCGACCCACACAAACAACGCTATGAACAGCAGAAACGGATTCGGCAGCAGCAACCCGGCCACTACAAACCCCAGGGCAAGCCACTGGCCAATATTGGCTGCGATGTGCGTTGCGCGCACATACTCGAAGCGCATTGCCAAAAGTGCACGCAGCACACGGCCGCCGTCCATTGGGAACGCGGGAATCAGATTAAATAGCGCCATCCAAACGTTGACCAGGAACAGATTCACAAGAAACGTGCCCCCAAAGAGGTGTAGGCGGCCTAACTGGTCAAATCGAACCAGTGGCAAAACGAGAAAAAGCAGTCCAAACGCAAGTGCAACGTTCACAGCGGGGCCGGCCAGTGCAACTACGAGTTCCTGTCGCGGTTCTTCGGGCATGCGTTCGAGCCGTGCCACACCACCGATCGGCAACAGCGTGATGTCCCGTGTACGAATGCCGTATCTGCGTGCAGCCAATGCATGGCCAAGCTCGTGCAAGACAACTATGCCAAATATCGTGATGATGAACACCATGCCCATCAGCGCATCCGAGACCCTGCCGCGCTGGGCTAGATACACCCAAGCAACGTACCCGAGCAAAATCAGGAACGTTGCATGGACGTACACGTCAATGTTGGCTATCCGCCCGATCCGCAATGACCATTTCATATCTTCGATGACTGATTCAGGTTCGCCCAAAAAGTTTCACTCGAAATATGCCTTTACAACGTACTGTTGCAACATCCGTTGCGCATTGAAAAACGAGCCGTTCAATGCAATTGCATGCCGCATAACGTCAATGAACCGCTCGCGTTGGGTGTAGTAAAGTGGGATGACAACTTTTTCGAGCTTGTCGTACAGTGCAGCGGCGTCGCGGTCGGAGCGCTCCGGTCCGGGCGCGCTTGTATCAACGCGTTCGCCTATCGCCCAACCTGTTATGCCCTCGATGCAACCTTCAATCCACCAGCCGTCCAGGATACTGAGGCTCGGTACACCGTTCAGGGCGGCTTTCATGCCGCTTGTACCGCTGGCTTCCATTGGGGGCTGCGGTGTGTTAAGCCACACATCCACACCCGGTATAAGCAGTTTCGCAAGTTCAACATCGTAATTCGGCAGGTAGGCTATCCGGATGTCATTTTTCAGTGCGTCAGCCGCCTGAACGATTCGCTGGATGACTTTTTTGCCATCGTGATCGCGCGGATGCGCTTTACCTGCATAAACAATCTGCAGTTTACCAACCTTACGCGCAATTCCACGGAGCCGCTCAATATCGCGGAACAACAGGTCGGCACGTTTGTATGCCGTCGCACGGCGCGCAAACCCGAGCGTCAAAATGTCCATGTCCATCCCAGCGTTCGTCTCGCGATTGACGTGAACCAACAGTTCGCGTTTCGCCGCACGATGCGCCGACCAAATTTCATCAGCCGGTATGCTCAGCGCGTAGCGGAGACTGAAATTGTCATCACGCCAGCCCGGTATATGTTTGTCGAAAAGTGCCTGGAAGGGTGGGCTAGTCCAAGTTGGCACATGTACACCGTTTGTGATGGCATCAATCTGGTACTGTGCGAACATGTGCCGCGAAACTTCAGCATGTTTCTTGGCCACGCCATTGACGAAGTGACTCAGACTCAGTGCCAGGTATGTCATGTTAAGTTCACCACCCAGACATACCACAGCCTGATGTTCAACAAGCGGTTTGCAGTCCTCAATGACACGCCGCGCATGCTCGAGTGCAAACCTGTCGTGCCCAGCCATAACAGGCGTATGTGTAGTGAAAACGCATTGGCGCCGTACACGCTCGATGTCTTCCGCTGTAACCTCGGTGCGTCCGGCTGCTTGTGCGGACTCGCGCAATAGCTCAAGTGTAAGCAGGGCCGAATGACCTTCGTTCATGTGGAACCGGGCGATATTGTTGTACCCGAGCGCACGCAACATACGCACACCGCCTATGCCGAGCAAAACTTCCTGGCAAAGCCGATAATGATCGTCCCCGCCGTAAAGGTAGTCCGTCAATGTACGGTCCCAATCACTGTTTTCAGGCAGGTCAGAGTCCAGGAAATACACAGGCACAACAAAGCCGCTGTTATTCTTCACCTCGTACTTCCACGCGCGTAGTTGCACCGGACGAGCTTCGATCCTGACCTCGACACGCTGGGGCAATTCCTCAAGAAAATCATCCACACTCCACCGGGCAGGTTCTTCGATCTGCCAACCGGTTTGATCGAGGCGCTGATAGAAATAACCTTTCCGATGCAAAAGTGTCATGCCCACCATTGGCACCTGCAGTTCTGCTGCAGCGCGAACGGTGTCACCAGCCAGGACGCCCAACCCACCACTGTAAGTTGGCATGCCCTCTTCAAGGGCGAATTCCATCGAAAAATACGCCACTACAGGGCGTTGTTCAGCGATATTCGTCATCGGTTGAAAAATGGTTCGACTGCAATTATACGGTTAACTCGATCAAGCCCAGTTCAAGTCGAATCAAGCTCAGCGTACCGAATTCTGCGATTTTGCCAACAGCAACTTTGCATGCTAAAACATCGTTGCTCGTAGCTCGGTTCCGTAAATTCAATCAGCACGCCGATTCGGCGCTGAGCTGCCGCTGCTGCAGCGAAAAAATTCGTTGGACGGTTTTGAGAACGAATGATTGCTTGCGGGGGCACCCTGCCAACACTGTGTCTCTCCGATTCAATGTGACCCACAGGACACTGAAAAATCCGTATCGGTAGATGTGAAACTCGACCCGCCCCCAAGCCTGCCCAAAACTCAATGGAACGTATGGTTGGGCGTGCAGTCCGCTGCGCGCCCTACGACTCTCCACACCTCTACGGTTAAATGTGATCCACATGAAACCGGAAAACCTGTACCGGGCGAGGCAAAGCTCGGCCTTCGAAGCTGAACCCGGTACAGGTCGAGCCAGGATGCACCCTGCATTCAGAACAACAAAGGTCGGAAATGTACAGGTTAGCTGGCCTCAGTCTGCTTTAGGATTGCGGCCAGTTGTTCGCCAAGCGCAATCGGGTCGGTCACAAGACCCATGACTTCAGCAGCTCGCATTTTGCCCGTCCGGAACGACACCGCGCGCATGCGGAGCTTGTCGCCCGACACCTCGGCATAGGCAGCGACCGGGCTTTGACAGCCGCCACCCATTGCACGTAAAAACGCGCGTTCGGCAAGGACACTTTGGTATGAATTGAAGTGGTTCAGCCGCGAACAAATTGCACGCATTCGTTCATCATCTGCGCGAATTTCAATGCCGACAGCCCCCTGCCCTACGCAAGGCAACATCTCATCGTATTCAAGTATCGCCGCCAGCAACCCGTCAGGCGCGCCTTCCCCGACGAGCTTGCCATCGGGTGTAATTGCAAAGTTCAACCGCGCAAGGCCCGCCAGTGCAAGAATTGCGACGTCGAACTCATTCCCTTCTGCAAGTTTCCGGAGGCGTGTCGGCACATTGCCGCGCAACTCGACAAATTTTAAGTCCGGCCGTTGCGCCTGCAATTGCGCTCTACGCCGCGTGCTGCTTGTGGCAATCACAGTGCCGGCCGGCATGTCTTTGAGTCTAGTGTGCGGTACAAACCTGCGCCGGCCGGGTTCGGCATGTGGGTAGTTCTGCGAGTTCGCCGAGATGTTTTGGACTGGCGCAGATGCCGCTCGATAGATCAGCACATCACGCGCATCTGCGCGTTTGCATACAGCGGCAAGTGTCAGGCCGGCTGGCAGCTCAGTCGGCAGGTCTTTAAGGCTGTGCACGGCCATGTCGGCACGGCCTTTGAGCAGTGCAACTTCCAGTTCCTTGGTAAACAATCCTTTTGGCAGTTTATCGTTTGCATGCGCCAGTGAGGCAGTTTGGAGTTTGTCGCCTGTGGTTTTGACGATCTTAAGCTCGAATCTGAGTCTTGGGAATGCGGTGCGGCATTGAGCGAGCACACCTTCAGCCTGTGCAAGAGCAAGCGCACTGCCACGAGTTGCCACTATAATTGGGCGGTTTGACTCTGTCATGTATGGGGGTTGTTTGTGTGTTTGGCGGTGTTCCGCCGGCGCAACCGCTTTAACAGCGCATCTGCGCGGGTTCGAATTATCTGTTCACATTTGGCAATTTCGATTTCGCGCTCCCGTGCGAATTGCGCGCTGATCATCTGCAGATCGTCTATGTTGAACAGGAAGACATTGTCCAGCAGGTTAACTTCGGGATTGATGTCGCGTGGCACGGCAACATCAATCAGCAGCAGCGGCCTGCTCCGGCGCCGGTCTGTTGCAGCTTCAAGTTGTTTCCGGTCAAGAATGTAATGCGGCGCACCTGTGCTGCTGATTACGATATCAACCTCGCCAAGCGCGCTCGACAATGCATCAAATGGTATTACCCGACCACGAAGTTGTGCCGCAAGAGTTTCGGCGCGTTCGGGCGAGCGATTTGTTATGATGCACTTTGCACCGCGCGTGAGCAGTGC